>Ga0209791_1000009_pt1 | contig 239548 bp, 215 predicted proteins | sample WorMetTyACAVOLI1_FD_187422 | JGI IMG/M metagenome (GOLD analysis project Ga0209791, IMG submission 187422) | Marine gutless worms symbiont microbial communities from Max Planck institute for Marine Microbiology, Germany - Olavius algarvensis... ... | reverse complement strand
GGATACTGGATGTCGTTGAAATTCACCGATAGTGTCCTGTTAGATATCCAGCATCAAGTATCAAGCATCCAGCATCTGCCCGGAAAAAGCAACGATCTCAGACATAACGGCCAGGCTTGATGACAAGAATTTATGCAATGTTAGGGTTAAGTCTGTTCCCTGTTCAGCAGTATCTCCACCAACTCAAGTGCTTGTTGGCGCGTCAAATTCTTTCGAGCCAGGTGTTCTTCTTCTATGGCGTTGAGAATCTGTTTGAACGCGGCCGACGGTTTCAAACCGAAATCTTTGATTAAATCGTTGCCGTTTAAGGGGGGCGGTGTTGATGCACGGGGCCGCAGGGTTGAATAATAGCAGTCAATGCCTTCGGTGACAAATTCAAAAAAGCCCTTTTTGGAAGGGTCTTCCTGGGCCTTGCGGCCCCAAAATCCCGCCAAGGCATGCAGGAGTATATCGGGCGTACGGTCACCACACCTCATAAAAAGCTGGATAAATGCTCTGTCAACGGGGGCTTTATTTTGCCGGGTGTTGAACAGAAAAAACGGTTCCAAATGATGACGGATAATAAACTCAATGGTGTCTGATTGGCGCCTGGAAAATCGGAGCTTCTGACAAATTCGCCGGGCCATGGTCGCGCTGTGGGCGGCATGACCGTTGCAATGAGGGGTTTCACCGGCGGCTTCTGTCCGGACTGACGGCTGGCCGATATTTTGCAACAAAACAGCCCATTTTAAAAGGACTGCCCGTGCGGTATCAATGTCTGCCATAAGCCGGTCCGCAGGCTCCGGCAGCGCTAGATCCCGGGAATAAAGCAATTTTTCGAGATGACCGTAAGCAGCAAGGGTCTGTCCATACAAATTTGCCGGCTGATTGTCACCCTGCCGGCAGTTTTTCAGCTGCAACAACTCCGGAAACAATCTGAACAACAGCCCGCTTTGCGCCATGTGCGTAAGCTGAGTATGGGATCCGGCGGATTTAAGAATTTTGAATAATTCTTCTCGGATGCGCTCTGCGGCGGATTTTCGGATCAGATCGGCATCCTGGGAAATGGCAGCTTGCGTGTCTTTATCAATGGCAAAGTCAAAGGTAGCCGCCATGCGGTAGGCCCGGATCAGGCGCACCGGATCATTGCGGAAAACGTTACGGTCAACCATGCGGATATTTTTGGCGGCCAGATCCTGTCGGCCGCCCGCCGGGTCTATCAGGTTGCCGGATGATACTTCCAGCGCCATGGCGTTGATGGTAAAATCCCGCCGGTGTAGATCATCTTCAATGGATACGCCATTTAAGGGCATGATGTCGAAGTAATAGTCTCCGGTGACGACCCGCAGAATCGTATGTCCGTGTTTGCCGAATTCGACAACATGTCCGCCAGTTCTGGAGGCCAATGAGCGGGCGAACCTGTCAGGGGCATACGTGACGGCCAGATCGTAATCTATGGGTGTACGTCCGCAAAGCAGATCCCGAATCGAACCGCCGACGACGTACACTCCTTTTTTCTGGGGTAAGACATTCGTCTCAATTGGAAGTATCATAGTTTTAAACTGCTGTATTCTGTTAAAATTAGTAAAAAAACATTCGAAACGACTTGACAGTCAGGAAATAATGATATAATGTTAATCCTTACATGGTTTAAGGCATGTGGAACCCGCCAGAGTGAGAGGATATCTTTTTTCTTCTTAACTAACTTTATCACTAAACACTCAAATTCCTCCTAAAAAACCGGCATGAATCCAGTCAGTCAGTCACCTTTGTAAGGAAACTTTATACATATTTGAACCCATTTACAACGCCTTTTCGGTATTACCGATTTAGTTCCGGTCTTGCAAAAGTTTAACACGTCTGTAGTCGGCTGCAAATTTAAAAAGTTTGCAGCCAATCAGGCTAATACGGCTTTATTTTCGTTTTGAATGGACAAGGGGCTTTGAAAGCGATTTTTATAAACATTTCAATGAGTAATAGATTATATTATCATTGATAACAAAAGTGCGAGGAACAATTTTGATGAACATTGCTGAACTCAAAGAAAAAAAAATCAGCGAACTCACCCAGATGGCTAAAAGACTTAAAATTGATGGAGCTGCAGGGATGCGCAAGCAGGAACTGATGTTTGCCCTGCTCCAGACTCAGATTGAAAAAAACGGCCTTATTTTCGGTGAGGGTACTCTTGAAATTTTACCGGATGGCTTTGGATTCCTGCGATCACCGGATTCCAATTATCTGCCGGGACCGGACGACATCTACGTGTCCCCCTCCCAGATTCGACGATTCAATTTGAGAACCGGGGATACCATTTCGGGACAAATTCGACAGCCGAAAGAATCGGAAAGGTATTTTGCACTTTTAAAAGTGGAAGCTGTCAACTATGAAGATCCGGAAGTGGCCAGGGATAAAATCCTATTTGACAACTTAACCCCCCTTTATCCTGACTGTAAAATAAATCTCGAGACCGACAACGACAACTTTTCCACCCGCATCATGGATTTGATGATTCCCATTGGCTTTGGCCAAAGAGGCCTGATTGTATCTCCGCCCCGATCCGGTAAGACCATGTTGCTGCAAGCCATTGCCAATTCAATTATCGCCAGCCACAAAGACGTTGTTCCGTTCGTATTGCTGATCGATGAACGTCCTGAGGAAGTGACCGATATGGAACGAACCGTGAAGGCCGAGGTGATCAGTTCCACCTTTGATGAGCCGGCCGAAAGGCACGTTCAGGTTGCCGAGATGGTCATCGAGAAAGCCAAACGTTTGGTGGAACATAGAAAGGATGTTGTCATTCTCTTAGACAGTATTACCCGTCTGGCGCGGGCCTACAATTCGGTAGTTCCGCCCAGCGGCAAAATATTGTCCGGTGGTGTTGACTCTAATGCCCTGCAGCGACCTAAACGGTTTTTCGGTGCGGCACGCAACATCGAAGAGGGGGGCAGTCTTACGATTATCGCCACCGCCCTGGTTGACACCGGCAGCCGAATGGATGAAGTGATCTTTGAGGAATTTAAAGGAACCGGTAATGCCGAGATCCAGCTGGATCGCCGACTGGCTGATAAACGCATTTACCCGGCATTTGATATCAAGCGGTCCGGTACCCGCAAAGAAGAACTGCTGCTCGATGACGAAACACTGAACCGTGTCTGGATATTGCGCAAGCTGCTTACGACCCTCAATTCAGTGGACAGTATGGAATTTTTGCTTGATAAAATGGGCGGAACCAAAGATAATAAAGCTTTCTTAAAATCAATGAACGCCTAAAAAAGATTTGTCGAACAATTTGAACTTTATCAGTGGTCAGCAAAATATCTCAATTGACATATGCTTATTTCCACTGTATATGACCGATGAACTGATTTTTCCCAATCAGTCATTAGCGCAACGCCGCATACCTGATTCCGGCGAATTGGTAAGAATAAATTCATTTTAGGGGGTTGAGAGTATCATGAAAAAGGGAATTCATCCTGAATATGCCGATACCAATATACGATGTGCATGTGGAAATGAAATCGAGGTTGGCTCGACCAAAACCAATATCAGTGTTGAAATATGTTCCAAGTGCCATCCATTTTTTACCGGCAAACAGAAACTAATTGACACAGCGGGCCGGATTGAGCGATTTCGCAAGAAATACGAAAAATTTCAGAATCAAGAAAAACCCACGTAGTTTACCCCCGCCTGCCAATTCTCTTTTCTGATAAGTCACTCGGCCGGAAAACTGAGTCTGGTATTGCAGCGCGTAATATGTTGCTTATTTGCAATCCTCGGTGAGCCGGCCGGTTTTCTTTCCTGTTAAAGAAAATCAGAACCGGCAACATTTTGCTTACAAACACCAGCAATCCGGCTAAGATATTGATCAGCTTGCCGGAATCATCATTAAATAGATATAAAGACCGATGTTTGATAAATTAATTGGGGTTGAAGAACGCTTTATTGATGTTGAAAAACATCTAAGCGATCCAAAGATCGTGCAGGACCGTGACGCATACCAGAAGTATGTGCGCGAGCATGCCGAACTGAATAAGATCGTTACGGTCTATCGCCAGTACAAGCAGACGCTGCAGAATCTCGAGGAGAGTCAGGTACTCTTAAAGGATACCGATCCCGAAATAAAGGATCTGGCACGTGACGAGATTGCGGCACTGACCCGGGAAAAAGATAAAATTGAAGATGCGCTCAAAACACTTCTGCTGCCCAGAGATCCCAATGATGACAAAAACGTCATCGTCGAGATTCGGGCCGGGACCGGTGGGGAGGAGGCCGCGCTGTTCGCCGGCGATCTGTTCAGGATGTACAGCCGCTATGCCGAAAACCGCACCTGGCAAGTGGAGGTGGTGACCCATCACCCCACCGGTGTCGGGGGCCTGAAAGAAGTTATCGCCATGATTCAGGGTAAAGGTGCCTACAGTGTCTTCAAATATGAAAGCGGTACCCATCGGGTCCAGCGGGTGCCGACAACTGAGACCCAGGGGCGTATCCATACCTCAGCTGTCACCGTGGCTGTTTTACCCGAGGCGGAAGATGTTGATATTGCCATCGATCCGTCTGAACTTAAGATTGATGTGTATCGTTCCACCGGTCCGGGGGGACAAAGTGTGAACACAACCGATTCAGCTGTGCGTATCACCCATCTTCCGACCGGCCTCGTGGTAACCTGCCAGGACGAGAAATCTCAGCTTAAAAACAAGCTAAAAGCCATGAAAGTTTTGCGGGCGCGCCTGCTGGACCAATTGACTATGGAGCAAAACGAAAAGCGATCCGAAGAACGCAAAAGCCAGGTCGGCACGGGCGACAGAAGCGGTCGAATCAGAACCTACAATTTTCCCCAGGCAAGAGTGACCGACCATCGGATCGGCCTGACGCTGTACAAACTGGATAACATTCTGCAGGGTGACCTTGAGGAACTCATTGACAACCTGGCAACCTATTATCAAACCCAGGAGCTTCAAAAAGCGGAAACCTGAAACCTATTTTTTTCTGATTCGCTAAATCAGACCCGAAATCATTAGCGTCCATGAACGACAATACTGCTGCTACCACCGATAACCGTCGATGGACAATCATCAAATTAATCCGCTGGGCAACGTCATATCTAAAATCCTATGATATCGACAGCCCGCGGGCAACCGGTGAGATTCTGCTGGCGCATGCGCTGCAACTCAACCGGATTGATCTTTACCTAAAGTATGATCAACCGCTGGTCGCCGATGAGCTGCAAACATTCAAAAAATTGATCCAACGCAGAGTCAGGCGAGAGCCGGTTGCCTATATTCTGGGCGTTAAAGAGTTCTGGTCCCTGGATCTGGAGATAAATTCAGATGTCCTGATACCCAGGCCGGAGACTGAATGCTTGGTGGAGGTTGCATTAGATCTATTGGCAAGAAAATCGTCCCGGCCGCCACAGCGCATCCTGGACCTTGGCACCGGTTCCGGCGCCATTGTGCTGGCACTGGCTTCTCAGCAGTCCCGTCATAGCTATTTTGCATCGGACCGATTTCCTCCGGCTGTTAAGCTGGCTTTCAAAAACGCCGGGCGGCATGATTTATGCCAAAAAATTCACTTTTTTGTCGGCGACTGGTTGTCGTCTATAAATAGTGCCAAGCCGGGTTTTGATCTGATCGTGTCGAATCCGCCCTATATTCCCTGTTGCGAAATTGGCGGACTGCAGCCTGAGATCCACCAGTATGAACCCATTGCCGCACTTAATGGTGATACGGACGGTCTTGCCTGTTATCGAAAAATTATCGGGGCCGCCCATCGCCACCTGAATGCCGACGGGGTGCTGTTGCTGGAGATCGGCCATGACCAGCGCGAAGGTATCCGGCAAATTGCCGCAGACAGGGATCGCTATAAAGGATTTAGTTGTTCCAAAGACTACAGCGGATACGATCGTGTCGTAACGATGCGCAAAAGAGAATGATAGGGTTGATTGGTTGATTCAGAAAAACGGGTTGGGTGGTTAAAGATTCCGGATACCGGATAATCGATAGCCTTTGAACCTTGAATTTTGAATTCGGGGCCCATCCCTATCGGTAAAAAAATATAAAGAAAAAGTGTTGCGGTCGGGTACAATTTTTGATAGAAGAATAAGATTTTTATAAAACCCACGCTGTCGGACCTGTTTCCCGGTGCTTTCATTGAAAGTCGGCAACAGGGAGGATGAGGGCGGTGGAACAACCGAAAGGGAAGGGAGATAACTATGGCTTATGTAACGATGAAAGAACTGCTGGAGGCCGGTGTGCATTTCGGTCACCAGACGAAACGCTGGAATCCAAAGATGAAACCCTATATTTTTGGTGCCAGAAACGGAATTTATATTATTGACCTGCAACGAACCGTGCGCATGTTTAAAACGGCTTATGACTTTATCGTTGACACGGTTGCCGGGGGTAAATCAGTACTGTTTGTCGGCACGAAAAAGCAGGCCCGCGATTCCATTTATGAAGAAGCCAATCGGTGCGAAATGTTTTATGTTCACAATCGCTGGCTTGGCGGAATGATGACAAATTTTCAAACGATTAAACAAAGTATAGATCGCTTGAATTATCTCAACAATATCCAAAATGATGGAACCATCGAACTTTTTCCAAAAAAAGAACGGCTGAAATTGGGCAAAGAACGCATCAAACTCGACAGCAACCTCGGGGGAATCCGCACCATGAACGGACTGCCCGGGGCACTGTTTGTTGTTGATCCTAAAAATGAGGCTATTGCCGTACGTGAGGGTCGCCGGCTGAATATACCGATTGTGGCTATTGTTGATACCAATTGTGATCCGGATGATATTGATTATATTATTCCGGGCAATGATGATGCCATCCGGGCCATCCGGTTAATTACCTCGCGGATGGCAGATGCCTGCACTGAAGGCCAGGAACGTTTAGCCGAAAAACAGCAGGCCGAGGCTGATAAAGACGTAGAAGAGGAATCCGAAGTGACGGCCGTCAGCGCCGAGCTCCAGCCGGGTGAACGCAAAGTCATTTCAGACGGCTCTGAGGGACCTGTAGTTGAAATCATCAAGCGATCGGCAGAAGAAACCCTGCAAGGCGGCGAGCCGGCCGAAGCCCCGGATGAAGTGGAAATAGTGCAAGAAGAGAAGGTAGCAGATACTATCGAAGCTGAAAAGACAGGAGAGTGAGATGACTACAATTAGTGCGACACTGGTTAAACAGCTGCGGGAAAAAACCGGTGCTGGAATGATGGATTGCAAGCAAGCGCTTGTGGAGTGCGATGCTGATATTGATAAGGCTGTTGATTTCCTCCGGAAAAAAGGACTGGCCACCGCCCAGAAAAGAGCCGGACGGGCGATGACCGAAGGAACCGTACAGTCTTATATTCATATGGGCGGCAAACTGGGTGTTATGGTCGAAGTAAACTGTGAAACCGATTTTGTGGCAAAGAATGAAGATTTTCTGAATTTTGCTAAAAATATCGCCATGCACATCGCGGCCACAAGTCCTCTGGGTATCCGGCCGGAGGATGTTTCGGAGGAGATTATCAACCGCGAAAAAGATATCTACCAGGCCCAGGCGCTTGAAATGGGAAAACCGGAGAATGTCGTCCCCAAGATTGTCGAAGGTAAAATGAATAAATTCTTCAAAGACAATTGCCTGCTCAACCAACCCTACGTGCGGGATCCGGAGCTGTCCGTCGAGGACCTGTTAAATGAGCTAATTGGCAAAATCGGAGAAAACATCTCTATCAGACGTTTTGTCCGTTTTCAGACCGGCGAAGAACAGGGATGAAGGTTGTCAAACCCTCCTGAGGCGGACAAGTATCGAATCCTCCAACGGCGGATCGAATTCTGGAGTTTCAAGTAGCAATAAATCCTTCAGCAGGTGTGAATGTGAACAACCCTCGATACAAGCGCATTGCAATAAAATTGAGTGGAGAAGCCCTGATGGGAGATCAGGGCTTCGGCATCAGTCCAGAGATGATTAAATTTGTGGCCGGAGAGATTCGCTCAGTTGTCGAGTTGGGCGTTCAAGTCGGCGTCATAGTTGGCGGAGGCAACATTTTCCGGGGCATTGCGGCAAGCTCCTTTGGCATGGACCGCACCTCGGCCGACCACATGGGCATGCTGGCGACAGTCATTAACAGTCTGGCCCTGCAGGATGCTTTGGAAAAGCAGGATGTTCAAACCCGGGTGCAGACAGCCATATCGATGCATGAGGTGGCCGAACCTTACATCATGCGTCGCGCCAACCGGCATCTGGAGCGGGGACGGGTTGTCATTTTCGGCGCCGGAACCGGGAGTCCCTATTTTACAACGGATACAGCCGCCGTGCTCCGCGGTCAGGAAATTCATGCCGAAATTTTATTAAAGGCTACCAAGGTTGACGGTGTCTATGATGCGGATCCCGTCAAGAACACCTCTGCCAAAATGTTGAAGCACATCAGCTACATGAAAGTCCTGGAAAAGCAGCTTAAAGTTATGGACATGACGGCGATTTCTCTTGCCATGGACAATCAATTGCCCCTGGCCGTTTTCAAACTGAAAGACAAGGGCAACATCATTCGGGTTATCTGCGGTGAGAATGTCGGGACGTTGATAAACCACTAACTTTTCAGGTGCAAACAAAAGGTGATCCCCATGATTGAATCAATTTATGATGAAACCAGAGAAAGTATGGGTAAATCAATTGCTTCATTGAAAAATGAATTAAATCGACTGCGCACCGGGCGTGCTTCACTTTCGATTTTTGATGGGGTCAAAGTCGACTATTACGGCACGCTGACCCCTATGAATCAGATGGCTACTCTGGCCGTACCGGAAAGCCGGTTGATAACGATTCAACCCTGGGACGTATCCGTCATTAAAGATATCGAGAAGGCTATTTTAAAATCAGATCTGGGGCTGACGCCTTCCAATGATGGAAAAATCATACGAATTGCAATACCACCGCTTACCGAGGAGCGCCGCAAGGAACTTGTCAAAGTTGTACATAAGATGTGTGAAGACCGCAAAGTTTCCGTTAGAAATATTCGCCGTGATGCCAATGAACTTCTCAAGGGCATGAAAAAAGATGGTGAGATTTCGGAAGATGACGCCTTCAAATCCCAGGATCAGGTACAAAAAATAACCGATGAGCAGATCAAGCTGATCGATGAATGCTACAAAGAAAAAGAGAAAGAAATCCTTGAATTCTAGCCCTTCTTCTGCCAGCCTTTCTGAACTGGATGCCACCCAACTGCCCGCCCATCTGGCCATCATCATGGACGGCAACGGCCGATGGGCCAAAAAACGTCTGTTAAATCGTATTATGGGGCACGAAAGGGGATCTGACACGGTTCGGACGATTGTGCGCACCTGCCGGGAGATCGGCATTCGCTATCTCACCCTTTATGCCTTTTCCACTGAAAATTGGCAGCGGCCGAAAACTGAGGTCGAAGCCCTGATGACCCTCCTTAAAAAATTTCTGAAGTCCGAAAAATCCGAAATGCTGCAAAATGACATTCGGCTAAGGGTAATCGGACAGATACATCGCCTGCCCTCCGGTGTCCGAAAGGCTTTGGAGGAAACCATGACTGCCACACGGGATAATAGCAGCATGGATCTAATCCTGGCCTTGAGTTACGGCGGTCGGGCCGAGATTGTCGATATGGTGCAGGCGGTGGCGGATAAAGCCAGGCAGGGGCGGATTGATCCCCAGGCAATAAATGCCGAGATGATTGCCGATCATCTCTACACCCGTGAAATCCCCGACCCGGATATACTGATCAGAACCAGCGGAGAGATGCGGATCAGCAATTTTTTACTCTGGCAAATCGCCTATTCGGAAATTTTTATAACGCCCACGTTGTGGCCTGATTTCAACAAGGATGAACTTGTGCAAATTCTAAATGACTTCCAGGGGCGTGAACGCAGATTTGGTAAGGTTTAATTATACGATTTTGCCCCTGATCCGATAATCTTGCAATTTCCACTACGGAGCAAAAGATCTCGTGCATCTCAAGCGATGGATTACAGGGCTGAGCGCCTTGCCGGTTCTTATATTTCTGGTTTACACGGGCGGATTTCCGTTTCTGCTACTCATCGGATTTGCCTGCATCTGCGCCCAGTGGGAATATAACCGCATTATATCCAGTGCCGATTCGGATTTTATGTCCAGCATTGTCGTCCGGTGGGGCTATTTCACCAGCCTATTGCTCCTGATGGCGGCCCATATTGTCGGCGTAAGCAGTGTGGCGGTGCTGCTCGCACTAAATCTGGTTATCGTGGGTGTCATGTCGGTCTTCCTTTACAAAACGAATCCCCGGGTGGGCCGAATTATCCAGAAACAGGTGCTGGGAATCATCTACATCCCCTTATCCCTTTCTCTGTTGGCAGTCATCCGCAACGAGTCCGACGGCATGGTGTTCATCTTTTTGCTGCTTGGTATTATCTTTGCCGGGGACATCAGCGCATTTTATGTCGGAACTTATCTGGGGCGTCACAAACTCAGCCCGGCCATCAGTCCCGGAAAAACCTTCGAAGGCGCCCTCGCAGGATTAAGCGGCAACCTGCTGGCGGGCAGCATTGGAATTGTTTTTTTTATGCCGTCCGTTTCGTGGGGAACCGGTATTTTGTTTTTCCTTGCAGCCGGTGTTGCAGGGCAGGTGGGTGATTTATTTGAATCTGAAATGAAACGATCCTCGGACATTAAAGATTCCGGGGGCCTTTTGCCCGGCCATGGCGGTTTTCTGGACCGCATCGATGCGCTCTTATTCGCGTCGCCGGTGGCATATCTGTTTAAGATGTATATATTATGAAGCGTCTTGCTATCCTCGGATCAACCGGATCAATCGGCTGCAATGTTCTCAAGATTGTTGAGATGTTTCCGGAGGAATTTGCGGTTGACGTGCTGGCAGCAAAAAGCAATGTCGCGCTATTGGCCCGTCAAATTGAGCAGTATCATCCGGTGCTGGCGGTGGTGTTTGACGAAAAGCGGGCCCGGGAGCTGAAGAATCGTATCGGTTCAGCAGTCGATGTCGAAATTTTGCACGGTGATACCGGCTACCAGACGGCCGCCACGCTTGATTCGGTGCATATGACCGTGACGGCCATGGTCGGTGCTGCAGGCCTGATACCCACCCTGGCCGCGATTGAAGCCGGCAAAACCATTGCCCTGGCCAATAAGGAAACCCTGGTGATGGCCGGTGATCTGGTCATGCAGCAAGCTGCTCAAAAAGGGGTTGATATTCTGCCCATCGACAGTGAGCACAGTGCGATCTTTCAATGCCTGCAGGGAGAGCGCAAAAATGATGTGGATAAGATACTATTGACGGCCTCCGGCGGACCCTTTTTTAACCGGCCCCGGGAAGAATTCAGCGATATCACTCTGGCCGAAGCGCTTAAACATCCCAACTGGCAAATGGGTCAAAAGATCACGATCGATTGCGCCACTCTGATGAACAAGGGACTGGAAGTATTAGAAGCCAAATGCCTTTTTGGCGTATCGCACCAGATGATCGAAGTCGTCATTCATCCCCAAAGTGTGATTCATTCCATGGTTGCGTTCCAAGACGGTTCGGTTATGGCCCAGTTGGGCATTCCGGACATGAAGGTTGCCATTGCTTATGCCCTGTCGTATCCGCAACGGCTGCCCTTGAGGCAGCCGCTACCGCAATTTAATGCAGGCCGGGCGTTGACTTTCGACCAACCGGATCTGACAAAATTTCCATGTCTGGCGCTGGCTTTTAAAGCCTGTGAAGTCGGGGGCACCCTGCCGGCCGTTTTAAATGCCGCCAATGAAGTTGCGGTCAACGCCTTTTTAAATCAATTGATCGCCTTTGTCGACATCTCCCGGGTGGTTGAGCAGACGATGGTCAAACACGTTGCTGTGGCAGATCCTGAATTGTCAGATATCCTTGGCGCCGACCAGTGGGCCAGAAATCATGCGGCGGGGGAGATTGAGGGATTGCGAAGTTTAAGAATTTAGGGATTGAGAGATTCAGGAATTGGGGAATCACAGACCCACCATTGTCCGCAAGGGCAGAGATATGGCGCGGTAAAATTTCGTGTACTAATAACAAATAACATCTAACTAATAACAGAATAGAAATATGGGTACCAATATATTCGCCTTCATTATTGTTTTAGGGGTTCTGATCTTTTTTCATGAGTTCGGACATTTTTTAGTTGCCAGGTTGTTCGGGGTCGGTGTCGAAAAATTTTCCCTCGGTTTCGGCCCCCGGTTAATCGGCAAAAAAATAGGTATCACCGATTATCGACTTTCAGCGATTCCGCTGGGCGGCTATGTAAAAATGGTGGGTGAAGAACCGGACGCCGAAATTGATCCCGCAGACCTCCCCCTGTCCTTCACGCATAAGCACGTTGTCCAACGCATGCTGATTGTCGCTGCCGGACCGGTCTTTAATATCCTGCTGGCGGTCCTGATTTTTTTTGTATCCTTTTCAATTACCGGTATCGATGACATCAAACCGGTTATTCGTCAGTTGCAAAAAGACAGTGTCGCCCAGAAGGCCGGCCTGCAAGTCCACGACCGAATTGTGTCAATTGACGATACCGGAGTCGACGCCTGGTATGACATTGATGAGGCCGTGGCTGAAAGTAAAGGGAAAACCTTGACACTAGGTGTTGTTCGAAACGGCACGGCTGTAAAAATAGATGTAAAACCGGAACTCAAGCAGGGCATCGACTTATTGGGAGATAACATATCCTACTACGACCTAGGAATTTCAGCTTTGCCGGAATTAATGGCCATTGTTGGTGATGTTTCCGCCGGCTTACCAGCAGAAAAGGCCGGCTTGAAAAAGGGTGATCAGATTATCGCCATCAACGGCATACCGATCGATAATTGGCGACAAATGCAGTCCCTTATTTCTTCTTCGGGTGGAGTCGAGCTCACCATTTCCGTAAGACGAGGTGAAGATGATTTCAAGGTTAATCTGACCCCTCAATTTGTGGAAGATAAAAACCATTTGGGGCAAGTGGAAAAACGCTATCTCATCGGGATATCCACCCAACCCATTAATATACCCGAAGCGGATCTGGTGACCAAGCGGCTCAATCCGTTCAAGGCAGCGGTTGAAAGCCTCAGCCGCACCTATTCCATCTGCGCCCTGATGATCCGCAGCGTTGTAAAAATGATCGATGGAAGCATACCCAAAGAAAACCTGGGAGGACCGATCATGATAGCCAAGTTGGCAGGGGACCAAGCCAAGCAGGGAATTGGCAAACTGGTCCAATTCATTGCCTTTATCAGTATCAATCTGGCCATCATTAATTTGCTGCCCATTCCGGTACTGGATGGCGGACATTTGCTGTTCTTCACAATCGAAGGCATTAAAGGGCGTCCGGTCAGTATCAAGGTCAGGGAAGTCGCCCAGCAGGTGGGATTGTTCATTCTAATTTTGCTGATGATTCTTGTATTTTATAACGACCTAACCCGGTTTATTTTCATATGACTGCCAGATTACCTGAAAGTGGGCATGATGCCAAACCGACTTGAGATTGCATTAAAGGAAAGTCTTTTAGACGCGGAAGGGGAGGGGATTTGCCAGAAGGCAAAAAATTATTTCGGCCTTCAACTGGCCAGTGTCCGCACCATCAATGTCGTCACCATCGATGCCGGGCTGTCGGATGAAATGCTTCAAGCAGTGCGGACGGAAATATTTACCAACCCGGTTACCCAAATTTCTTCTTATACCCCGCTGGACATCGAATTCGACTGGTGCATCTGGGTTGGGTTTCGGCCGGGTGTGCGAGATAACCCCGGCAGCACTGCTGTCGAAGCCATTGAAGATCTATTAGGATTTAAATTCGGCGCGGACCAGGCGGTCTACACTTCAAAACGCTATTGCATCAAAGGCAAGGAATTAAATGCGGCCGACCTGGATAAAATTGCCGCTGAACTTCTGGCCAACAATATCATTCAACAGTGGAAAATTTTTTCCGGCCGACAGTGGGATCCGGCAGAGGGCATCGGATACATCCTTCCCAAAGTCATTCTGGATCATGTTCCGACCGTGACCACCATTCCGGTGGACAGCGATCTTTCTTTGAAAAAAATCAGCGATGAACGCAATCTGGCATTAAATCCGAACGATATCGCCACCATTCGTGCTTATTTCCAGGATGCAGTTACCCGGTCGGCACGGGCACAGGTAGGCCTAGGCGATCCAACCGACGTCGAGCTTGAATATATTTCCCAGGCCAGAAGTGATCACTGCAATCACAACACTTTTCGCGGCCGCTATCGTTATCACGACTTAGCAACCGGTGAAACTGAAATTATCGACAACCTCTTTAAAACCTGTATCCAGGCACCCACTCTGGCATTAAAGGCTAAGAAGCCGTGGGTAATTTCAGTTTTATGGGACAATGCGGGCGCCGGGCGATTTGATCGGGATCACCATTATGTAATTACCGGTGAGACTCATAATTCACCGTCCAACATGGAAGCCTACGGTGGCGCGATCACCGGGATCGTCGGCGTGTACCGGGATCCCCTCGGAACCGGCAAGGGATCCAAGCTGGTGATGGGCAGTTACGGTTACTGCGTTGCGCCGCGGGATTACGAGGGCGATCTCAAACCGCACCTTCACCCGCGACGTCTGCTGGACGGTGTGATCGAAGGCGTGCGGGACGGCGGCAATAAAAGCGGTATCCCCACCACATTCGGTCAGGTTTTGTTTCACCCGGGATATTTAGGAAAATGCCTGGTATTTGTCACCGCAGTTGGGATCATGCCGGCCCAGGTTAACGGTCTGCCGGCCGAAGATAAACGAACTTCAGCCGGTGAACTGGTGATCATGTGCGGCGGGCGGGTCGGAAAGGACGGTATCCACGGCGTTACGGCTTCCTCTGAAGTGTTTTCCGAACACACACCGGCCGGTCATGTGCAGATTGGGGACCCCTATACCCAGAAGAAAATGCATGATTTCCTGCTGGAAGCGCGGGACGAGGGACTGATCAAGTTTATTACGGACAACGGCGGCGGCGGGCTGTCGTCTTCCGTCGGGGAATCGGCCCTGTTTTCCAACGGCTGCCATATCGAGCTTGAAAAAGTGCCTTTGAAATATGAAGGACTTGATCAGTGGGAGATTTGGATTTCCGAATCCCAGGAACGAATGACGGTCGCCATCCATCCGGATGATCGCAATCGTTTTTTCGAGCTGTCCCGCAAGCATGCGGTTGAAAGCACCGTCATCGGCCACTATACGGACTCCGGTAAGCTTCACATCAGCTATACCGGCAAGACCTGTGCTTTTGTTGATCTTGATCTGCTGGAATCCGGTTTTCCACAGTGGGAATTCGAGGCTGAATGGATTTCTCCTGAACAGCGCGGACTGTATGAACCGGTGCTCAACGCGCCCCGGGACTATACCACCCTGTTGAAGGATCTTCTGGGCCGGCCCAATATTTGTTCGACGGAATGGATCACCCGGCAATATGATCATGAAGTCCAGGGGACCAGCGTCATCAAACCACTGGTGGGGATCGAGCGTGATGTGGACAGCGATGCGGCCGTGATCCGGCCGGTGCTTGATTCTGATAAAGGTTTGGCCTTTGCCCAGGCTCTCCTGCCGGCTTATTCTGCCATCGATGCTTTTCACATGTCCGCCTGCAGCATTGATGAGGCGGTACGTCGACTGATTGCAGTAGGGACTGATTTGGACCATATCGGCGGTGTCGACAACTTTTGTTGGCCGAGTATTCAATATGATTCGATCCATAATCCGGACGGAAAATTCAAGGCGGCTCAGTTGGTGCGTGCCTGTCGGGCACTGCGCGATTTATGCCTGTCATATGAAATTCCGCTGCTTTCCGGCAAAGACAGCATGTATGTGGATGGAAACCTTGCCGGTCGCTTTGGTGAGACTCACAAGGTATCGGCCCTTGAAACACTGCAGTTTTCCGCCATCTCGGTCATCGAGGATATTAACCGCTGCGTATCCATGGATGCTAAAATACCCGGTGATCTGCTGTATATTGTTGGGACGACCCGCAATGAACTCGGCGGATCGGAATATTATGAACACCTGGGATATATCGGGCGTAATGTGCCCCAGGTTCGACCCGCTGACTTTATCCCGCTCTATCAAAAGATGAGGCAAGCCGTTAACCGCGAGCTAGTGGCTTCGGCCCACGGAATCTACCGTGGTGGTCTGGCGGTGCACCTGGCCCTGGTGGCCATGGGCGGTAATTTAGGCCTGAAAGTCGATCTGGCGCGAGTTCCGGTCGACCAGGTTGAGCGCAATGACCTGCTGTTGTTCTCCGAATCGGCCGGACGTTTTATTGTGACGGTGAATCCGGCCCACCGTGAAGCCTTTGAAGATATCTTTAAAGGATCCGACTGTGCCAATGTTGGTACCGTCACCGAACAACCGGAGCTTTTCGTCCGGGGACTTGAACAGTCTACCATTCTTGCCGTGCCGGTGGAAGATTTGAAAACGGCCTGGCAAAAGACTTTTGGGGATTTGATCTAGATCAGCAGACAGATTGAGGAAATTGGAAGTGGGAATGCGGAAGTCGGACTATCTGCGCAAAGCGAGGTGAAGGTGGCGGTATAAGATTTTCCGCCGTAGATCCCACCCTCTGTTCTTCAAAGATTGCCAGTTTGATCGGAAAAGAAACTAAGTGATTCGCCAGGTTTAAAATAGATCAAGCGTAGCGTATTCAATATTGGATGTTCGACGTTGGACGTTCAATGTTCGATGTTCAATCTGAGAAGTTCCGTGGAAATCCGTGGTAATAAATAAAAAGGGTTTTCGAAATGAGTGATGTGAATGTGCTGGTTTTGACCGGTTATGGGTTGAATTGTGATCATGAGACCGCGTATGCCTTTGAGCTGGCCGGTGCCCGGGCCGTGCGGGTTCATATCAACTCTCTGATTGACGGTTCGGCCAACCTGGATAATTTTCAGATCCTGGTGTTTATCGGTGGATTCGGCTGGGGCGACGACCATGGTGCCGGCGTCATACAGGCGGTTCGCATGAAGACCAATATCGGCCGGCAATTGATAGAGTTTGTTGATAAAGGCAACCTGGTTCTGGGGATCTGCAACGGATTTCAAGCCCTGGTCAATCTCGGTCTCCTGCCCGGTTTGACCCCAAACGATCACCGGCGATCGGTCGCACTCACGTTTAATGATTGCGGAAACTTCAGAGACCAATGGGTGACCCTCAAAGTGAACCCGGCCTCTGCATGTATATTCACCCGAGGAATTGAGTTGGCGGAGCTTCCGGTCCGTCATGGAGAAGGCAAATTCTTTGCCGATGAAGCAATGCTGGTCGAATTGCGGAGAAACAACCAGGTCGCCATTCAGTATGCCCTGCCCAGTGGTGAACCCGCCAATGGACGCTTTCCCTTCAATCCCAACGGGTCGGTCGATGACATCGCCGGCATATGTGATGCCACCGGGCGAATATTCGGCCTGATGCCCCATCCGGAAGGCTATAATCACCCCACCAATCACCCGGATTGGACCCGACGCAAAGAAATCGATCGCCGCCGCGGCGTCTCCCGCCAAAGGGATTTTCCGGTGGGTGTTCGAATCCTGCAAAACGGCGTTGAATATGTCCGCTGTTAATTTCAAAATTGTAATTCGAATTTCAAAATTGCGAGGCACGGTATGAGTCAGCTATTCAAAGCATTAATAGACGCTTAAATTTTTTATGAGTTTATCAAAAATCAAGCCTTTTCAAAATGCCATAATAGAGGGCCCCGCCAATATTTTTTTATATTTCAGCAGATTAGAATTTTTATATTTCAGCAGATTAGAATTAGATTAATCGTTTCCTGCCATTTTTGCCAATCCCCGATGTCCCGTACCATACTGTCTTTTTATCCTGTCGGTAGCAGAAAGAATTCAAATATTTCAGAATGTTAACAATTTGTTGCGAATTAATTCTAAACTGCAGATTGCCAAATGCCGATAGAAATTTATGGATTGCCAATACATCCAACTGGTTTCAGATCATCTGTTTTATTAAGCAGACGATGTATTATTATCTAATATCTCAGTATGATATCGAAGATTGTGTTATGTCTGTCTCTGTTGATGTGAACTTATATTTTTTAAACAGGGAAAGTGGCATACATTTTGTAGATATTCATAATGGAATTGAAACAGGAGTTGCAAAAAATGCGAAAGAATTCGGGATTTACGGCTTTTGAACTGGCAGTTTCCATGGCGATCGTGGTGGTCATTGCAGCCTTTGTGATGCCGCCGTATTTGGAATGGCTTAGAGGACACCGGCTCAGGGGTGCCGTGAACAACCTCTTGGGAGATCTGGAAATGGCCAAGATCAGGGCGATACGGGAAAATGCCTTTGTCGTCGTCGACTTCGACCAGACGAGTTACACCATTTTTCTGGATACTGGACAACCGGGTGGAGTCGCCCAGGATTGGGACTCTGCCGGCGAATTTATTGTCAAAACCAAAACCCTGCCGGTAGGGGTTCAGTTTGATATCGTGTCCCTGAATTTTAATAACACGCCGTTGACTTCAGCTAAAGACGTTACCCGGTTTAACGGGCGGGGGCTTCCGGACCGGATATCCGCCCAGACTGAAATACTACTGATTAATCAAAGCGACGCGCGATCGATTTTCATAAACCGGCTGGGCCACCTGAGTGTGCAATAATGATTAAGAATCAAAACCATCAAACTCAGAATAGTGTTCACAGGCAAAACACCAGGGGTTTTTCTCTGATTGAGCTCTTAATTGCCATGGCAATTATGGCTCTGGCGATGCTGGCGGCGGCCACCATGCAACTTAGTGCCGTTCGGAACACGACAAACGGCAACATGGTTACCCAGGCCAACATGCTCGCCAAAGGCAAGATGGAAGAGTTGAAAAACACCAAGGATCTGACCACAATAGATGGTGGTGGGACCGCAAGCGGAATTAATGACGATGGACAACCCGGAGGAATTTATGATCTTTCCTGGACGGTTGACAACCTAGGCAGTTCAGCGCGTCGTATCACTGTGACAGTTCAATGGAACCGGGGCAGCCGGACACGACGGATAATCATTTCAAGCAATACAAGGGGCAACGGGGTATGATCAATTTTTCGGAAAAACAACCTGCAATGACAAAAGCGCCCCTTTTGAAGGTCGGAGCCGTGAAGGGATTTACCGTTATCGAAATATTGATGGTCCTGGCGATCTTGTCGATTGCTTTTGGGACGATTTATAAAAGCTTTGCGCATTTGAACCGTTCTTATACCACCGAGAACGTAAAAGCCGGTGTACAACAAGGCGCACGGATCGCCGTGGAATTTATGGTCCAGGATATCCGGCTGGTAGGACTCGATCCCCTGGGAACCGCCAATGCCGGTGTGGCAGCCGGCGTACCGCTGCCGACCAGCAACTGGATTGAATTTACATCTGACAATAATTATGACGGCGAAATCGTCGACACGGATGATTTCGAGAGAATCAAATATGAAGTGGTGGGCAACGAACTAAGACAAACCAACCATCTCGGCGAAGAAACCATGCTGGATAATGTGACCGATTTGAGTTTCACCTTTCGGGATGCCGATGACCAGAATACCACCACCAATAGTGAAATTCGTTCGGTGATCGTCTCATTAACCATGGAAAGACCCTCCGGTGGAGCGGGGTCGGTATCCAGAACCTACACAACGACAGTGCGTTGCCGTAATCTATAAAAAAAAGTGAGGGAACATGGGCCAAAAATCTATCCGTATCATTAACAATGAAGACGGTTTTGTGCTAGGTGCCGCTATCCTGGTGTCGGCTATTCTGGTTCTGGCAGGGGTACTTTCCCTGTGGACTTCCAACACCGAGGTGCAGGTGGTTCGAAATGAGGGGCTGATGGTCAGGGAATTTTATCATGCTGAAGGTGGCGTCATCGATGCGCTGGTGAATTATAATAACGGCTCGACCAACTGGTTGACCGATGATTTTATGGTAGACGACCCGCTAATTGCCAACAATACGGTTGTTTCGAATGATGCGGATGGACAGCCGGTCGCCACAGTCGAAGCACGCTGCATCACCTTAAATGCCAGTGATACCAGCTTGAGTCTGCAGGCCGATACATTGCCGCTTCAGTCGCATATTGCTCCTCCTCCGGAGGGTTCCGGCTACAGCCTGAAGTATTTTGAAGTCCGTCGCTACGGAATCACCGCCTCTTCGACCGATGGCAACAGCCGGATTCAAGTGGGAGCCTGGAAGGTTTTCAATAAGTATTAACGCCTGCACCGGCTATTGACCAGAGGTGTTGGTTTTGTTTTGCAAAAAAAGGAGGGTCAGGCATGAAAAAATTGGGATTAATCATCATGGTGCTGATTTTAAGTACCCCGGCTATGTTGCCCGCCGATGATACCGAAATCTATGGAACCGTTACCAGCACGTCGCTGGAACCCAATGTATTGATTATATTTGATTCATCCGGCAGCATGGTGGAGGAAGATGTTCCGGGCGAGCCCTATAACCCCCTGGCAAGTTACAGCGGCGACTATACCGAGCAGTCGGTATATATCCGGGTCCGCATCAGAAGGGGGGTCTACGAATGGCAGTTGTTTGCTGCGCTTCTTAGCGATTTGAACTGCACTCCGATTTTTAACGAATTGTTTATCCAGGGCTACGCCCGGGGCCGCATTAAAGGCGCCAGTCAGAATTATACCTGTGCCTCCGGCGGAACGCGCAAAACCCTGCGATTGGGCAATTACCTCAACTATGTTGACTCCGGTGTCGGGGAGGATCGCCGGCGGATTGATGTCGCCAAAGAGGTCATCAGAGATCTGATTGACAAAACCGACGGCGTACGATTCGGGGCCATGCGCTTCAACTATCAGGACGGCGGCCAGCTCATTGCCGAATGCGGTATCGATAAAGCATCGTTGAAAAGTCAGATTAGCGCCATTGAACCGGATGGCTGGACGCCTCTGGCGGAAACCCTGGCCGAGGCCGGCCTCTATTTTGCCGGCCAGGACAGCTGGTTTAACCCCGGCGTGACCTATACCTCACCCATCCAGGAGCGCTGTCAGAAAAACTATATTATTATTATGACTGACGGAGAGCCGACCGAGGACATTGATTCAAAATTGACGTCCACCAATTATATTAACGGCGATAAAATCGGTGATTACGATAATGACGGTGATGATCCCGGCACATACGCTCTCAACGGTTCCGATTACCTGGATGATGTCGCCAAATATCTCTATGAAAATGACTGTCATACAACCCTTGGCGACGGAACTTCTTTTGACAAACAAAACATTGAAATTTTTACCATTGGTTTTCAGCTCAACCACAGTCTATTGGAGGACACAGCCTTAAACGGCGGCGGCGAATACTTTACTGCCACAAATTATTCCGAACTGAGCGAAGCCTTTTATCACATCATGTCGAGTATTTCTGAGGAAAATGCGGTATTCGTGGCCCCGGTGGTACCGATTAGCCGCATGAACCGTACTTACGCCGGCGATCGGATCTATCTGGGTTTTTTCAAACCCCAGCTTAGCGGCCGCTGGATCGGCAATATCAAGCGCTACGGTCTGGACAGTCACGGTAATCTTTATGATGCCAATGACGTTTTGGCCACCACACCCGATGGGCTGATAAAAAGCAATGCCCTGTCATACTGGACAACGATGGGCAACGATGGACCGGATGTCTCCGCCGGTGGTGCCGCTGAGGTGCTGCAATTGTTGATTGACGGCGCGAGTGTTCGAAATGTCTACACGTACACCGGGAGCCAGGATTTACTCACGAACAGCACCAACGCATTCGCTGATAGCAACGCCTCGCTGACCAATTCGCTTCTCGGTGTGGCCAGCGATACCGCGCGGCAGGATCTGATCGCGACAGTTCGCGGTAGTGCATTCGGAGACATCATACACTCAGAGCCTGTGGTGGTTTACTATCCCGATCCTGACGGTGATGTGGCCACCGATGACGACAAGACGATGATTTATACGGGATCCAACGACGGGATGTTGCACTGCATCGATGATGATGACGGCAGCGAGGCCTGGTCTTTTATACCTCCGAGCCAATTGGACAGACTGAGCCTGTTGACCAATGCCGACCACGATTATTTCGTAGACGGCTCACCGGTAATTTATCAAAATGATTACCAAAATGCTGACCCAAATGATGACCTGAAGATCTTGATTTTCGGAGAGCGGCGCGGCGGCCATGATTATACGGCGCTGGATATCAGTTCACCAACCGCCCCCGAATGGCTGTACAGTTTCGGCCCCCATATTCTGGACACGGATCTCAGCGATGGTTCAAATCCCTATGAAATACTCGGTCAATCATGGGGCAAACCGGAAATAGCCACCATCGCTACCGGTTCAGTTGCGACAATTGCGGACTGTGATCTAAGTATCGAAACCACCGTCGCAGCTGTGTTTTTGATTCCCGGCGGCTACGACAATAATCAGGATCTTGAGACTCCCAGCTTAACGGACACTGTCGGCCGGGCCTTATTTGCCATCAACGTTGCCAGTGGAGCGCCGGTCGACAACTTTAATTTTGACGCTGTTGACAATTCCACCCTGGGAATGACGCATTCCTTCGTTGATATGACCGCCCTGGATCATGATGGCGATGGAATTCACAGCCGGGTATATGCCGGAGATCTGGGGGGCAATATATTCGCTTTTAAAGACGACGAAGAGCAGACGTATGAACTTCCTGATTGTTCTACGGCCACGGACATAACCCAGGTTACCGTAGACGGTGTCTGGAGTGCGAAGAAACTTTTCGTTGCTTCGGACTGGGCCGGCGGTGTTCAGCGAAAAATTTTCTATTCTCCGGATGCTGTGTCAGAAAATAACGGCGAGATGATATTTTTCGGTACCGGTGATCGCAGCGACCCGGGAGAGACCGATGTGGTCAACCGAATTTATGCCGTCAAAAATGATTGGGCAAGTTCCAGTACATTGACAGAATCGAATCTGGTGGACGTCACCGATGACTTAATTCAGCTGGGTACCGAGGCTGAAATAGACAGTGTAAAGGTGGCACTTACTACCGCTAACGGGTGGTTTATCCGCCTGCAAAATCCTGGTGAAAAAGTCGTGGCTTCCCCGCGGGTGCATGGCGGTGTGGTTTATTTTACGACTTACACGCCTTCGGATGGAACCGAGCCGGCTGAGGGGGACCCCTGTTCCGTCTCCACGGTTCGCGGAGTCGGACGTCTGTATGCGGTCGATTATAAAACCGGTGCTTCGGTGTTAGAGCTTTCCGATGTCGTTGAAACCGGTAATTCCGGCAATGTGGTCGAGCTCGGGAAAAATGATCGCAGCGTGGCCATCGGGACTGCAATTCCGTCGGCTCCGGTAATCGCCGTTCTATCCGGAGGGGCACGTATCTTCATCGGTGTCGAGGGCGGTATTGCCAGTCTGCCGACCGTTTCGACCTATGATATGTACACCTATTTTTGGAATCAAATCTTTTAAACTGTGTTGCATCAGCTATAAGGCGTGCTAAACAAATATAGCATGGGGGAGGAATAAATGAATAACGTGGATCTATTTAAACGATGGTTTTTATCCATACTTACTGTGACCCTGGTCCTTAATTGGTGTCCGAGTCAAAGCCGGGCCGATTCCGGAGCAATCACGCCGTCTGATATAGAGCACAGCGATCCGTATGAGATCACAGCAAGTATAATGGAGATCGACTATGGCAAAAATATGCTGATCATTGCCGAAAATGAAGTCTATTTGGTTGATCTTGTGATTGGAGGCGAATTCATTAAATCCGTTTTATCCGATGCTCATGGCCACGCTATCTTATTTGATTCATTGGACCGCGGGCAAACGGTTACAGTGAGCGGAATGATACTGTCCGATGGCCGGGTCATTGCAGAAGAACTGGTCCTGCAATCCCGCCGCCCGAAGCAGTAAAGCCCCATGAATCGTTACAAATTAAAAACGCCACTTTCGATTCGGGAGGTGGCGTTTTATTTAGTGCCAAATATAGCGATTGTCATAAATACGTTCCGTTTGAGACCAGATTTCGTATCGAGGATGAACGATGCGTAGATTTTAGAATTTGGATAACGGAACTTTATTTTGACAGCTATGATATGTTAATCCGATTTTCCGAACGCCGACTCTACCTCAAAGGGTGTAATGATTTTGGAGCCGGCCTTAATGGCGTTGCGCGAGTCGGTGATCATGACGGTGGCGGTTGTGTCTTCGGTATGAAGCACCAGCAATTCACCCAATACCACCGGAGTGAGGGTGACTTCACCTTTGTCATCGGGATTAATGCGATACTTTTCCTGTTTAAATATCCAGTAGAATTGACCGGGCTCTACCCCCGAGCTCCGGCCCTTGTCAATGAAAGCGATTTCGTTTTCACCAAAAATTCCCTGATGTTCTTCGGACTCGATGATACTGCCTTCCAGGCCCGGCGGGCTTGGATTTATCGCAACCTGTGGGACTCGGCTTTTATGCGGCATCAGCAGATCTCCGATTTTAATCGGTCGGTAAGCGCCAATAACCCTTCCAAGCACAAAATCGGGCCTCTTGATCATAATCTCCACGGCCCCGGTGAAATAGTGCTGAATACCGATGAATTTATTGGTTCTCCGATCTTTGATCGGTTTCAGCGTGCGATAGAGAGTATACTTATCACCAGGTGCGAGAGAAAAATTTGAGCGCGGTCGGATGTAAATGAGATCGTCGATGCTGATCATCGCCTTTTGCCCTTCGACTTTGAAAATAGTGCCATGGGCCAGTACGGGCTCTTTACGAATGAAGCCAACCCGATCAATGGAGGTATATTCATAGTGCAGCAGTTTGGTCAGCTCCGGTTTGTCCTGGAGGCCTTTGTCCGCATCTGAGGTTCCATCGCCAGCGTCTTCAGCATGATCCCCATCGCCGGCGTCTTCACCATGATCACCATCGCCGGCTGCTTCACCATATCCCCCAGCGCCCTGGCGGCGATACAAACGGATGCGTTCACCAGGGTAAATGCGATGAGGATTGGCAATTTGATCATTTTCCTGCCACATTTCCGGCCACTGCCAGGGAGTATCCGAAAACTTGCGCGAAAGATCCCAAAGGGTATCGCCTTCTTGTACGGTGTAGTAGAATCCGGTTTCATATTTCACGATTTCTGGTGATTCTGCAGCTGCCTGGGATAGCGGGACCGCCAACAGAATTATCATCATAATCAGGCTTTTGGTGAGATAGGATTTCATTTTGCTCTGCATCAGATACTCCGATTCTTTTCTCAATTATTTGGGAGGCAAGAATTAGCTTTTATGTAATAAGATTATATGATTATCATTCAATTGTCAAATTTTTCGGCGCCACCAATTCGATAATAAAAAAGCCCTTACGGGCACAAGTTAATGCCGTAAGGGCTTTATTGGTTATTCGTTGTTGGACCGAAGCGATTACATCATACCGCCCATGCCGCCCATTCCACCCATGCCGCCACCCATTCCTCCGGGGGCACCACCCGGCATGGCGTCTGCTTTTTCTTCAGGTTTATCCGTTATCATGGCCTGGGTGGTCAGCATCAATGAAGCGACGCTGGCCGCATTCTGCAGGGCCAGTCGAACCACCTTGGTGGGATCGATCACGCCGGCTTTCTCCAGATCTTCGTAGGTGTCGGTGGCAGCGTTGTAGCCGAAAGAACCCTTTTCGGCCTTGACTTTGTCGATCACAACCGATCCTTCCAGGCCCGCATTGTTGGCGATCTGACGCAGCGGCTCTTCGATGGCTCGCATGACGACTTTAACACCCAGTTTCTGATCGGCTTTGATTCTCATCTTGCCGAGAGCCTCCAGGCAACGCACCAATGCCACGCCGCCGCCCGGTACAATACCTTCTTCAACGGCAGCCCGGGTTGCATTCAAGGCATCTTCGACCCGTGCTTTTTTCTCCTTCATTTCGGTCTCGGTGGCAGCGCCGACATTGATCACCGCCACTCCGCCGATCAGCTTGGCAAGGCGTTCCTGCAGCTTTTCACGATCGTAATCGGAGGTGGTCTCGTCAATCTGGGCCCGAATTTGTTTGACTCTTCCCTCGAGTGCTGAACGGGAACCGGCACCATCGACGACCGTGGTGTTGTCTTTGTCAATGCTGATCCGTTTGGCGCGGCCGAGATCCTGGACTGTCAGGTTTTCCAGCTTGATGCCCAGGTCTTCGGATACTACCTGGCCGCCGGTCAATATGGCAATGTCTTCCAGCATGGCTTTTCTGCGGTCACCAAAACCGGGGGCTTTTACCGCAGCTACCTGCAGGGTGCCTCTGAGTTTGTTGACCACCAGGGTCGCCAGAGCTTCACCGTCAACGTCTTCGGCGATAATCATCAGGGGTTTGCCCATTTTGGCTACCTGCTCCAGGACCGGAAGCAGATCTTTCATGTTGCTGATTTTTTTCTCATTGATCAGAATGTAGGGGTCTTCGAGGGAGGCGACCATTTTTTCCGGATCAGTGACAAAATACGGTGACAGATAACCGCGGTCAAACTGCATGCCTTCCACCACTTCCAGGGTGGTGTCCATGCTCTTGGCTTCCTCAACGGTAATGACACCTTCTTTACCGACTTTATTCATTGCCTCGGCGATAATGTTGCCGATGGTTCCGTCGTTGTTGGCGGAAATGGTACCGACCTGGGCGATTTCACGTTGGTCTTTGGTGGCTTTGCTCAGGCCTTGCAGCTCTTTGACGATCACATCAACTGCCGCATCAATGCCGCGCTTGATAGACATGGGATTGTTGCCGGCTGCAACCAGTTTCTGCCCTTCTTCATAAATGGAACGTGCCAGGACGGTAGCGGTTGTCGTGCCGTCACCGGCCATGTCGCTTGTTTTGCTGGCGACCTCTTTTACCATCTGGGCGCCCATATTTTCGAACTTGTCATCCAGTTCAATTTCTTTCGCAACGGTAACGCCGTCTTTGGTGACCGTCGGTGAGCCCCAGGATTTGTCCAGGACAACGTTTCTGCCCTTGGGACCTAAAGTCACAACGACTGCATCAGCAAGGGTTTTTACCCCGTTCAGCATCGCTTCACGGGCTTTCATATCGTATTTAATAAGTTTAGACATCTTAAATATTCCTCCCTAAATTCTGTATATTCTAATTAATCGATTATTCCAAGCACGTCTTCTTCGCGCATGATCAAATATTCTTGACCACCGACTTTTACTTCAGTACCGGAGTATTTGCCAAAGAGTATGCGGTCGCCTTTTTTGACTTCCAGTGCAATTCTTTTGCCGTCCTCACCAATTTTGCCATTGCCGACAGCCGTAACTTTGCCTTCGGCGGGTTTTTCCTTCGCAGTATCCGGGATGATAATGCCACCTTTGGTGGTGGTTTCCTCTTCGACGCGTTGGACTAAAATTCGATCCTGTAATGGTCTCAATTTCATGGTTTAATTTCTCCTTTTACATTATGAAAATTTCTTCATCAACTCGTACAAATTTAAAATATATCGCTATAGTTATAGTAGGCCGCCTCAAATGGCGGCTCGCTGGCCCACCCCCCTTCGATTTAACTTTTTGGTTTCAAAAATGTTTATAATATTAAGTTGTTAGGAAAGGCTTTTTGTCTGAAATAATAATCACCCTTTTGGGTTTGTAAAGAGATTGAGTACGAAATTTTTAAAAAATATTGCCAAAAAATAACGCGTGACAAGAATGGGGCAGGCATCCGGCGATCGTCGTCGTATTCGCCTCTCGTGAGTGAAGGCAAATGGCAGGATATATTCCATCAAAACAGGCCCTTTAACCCATCGTCAGTCAGGTGAAAGAGCCTGGTGGCGTATCATGAATTGAAATTGGCGATTGATCTGCGCCTGGTTTAGATCAAATGTTATCCGGTCAGGGTTATCCCGTCAGGCCGGTTTTTCGGCGGCAGGTTTTTTGTTTTCGGAACCCGTACCCGACGATTTACTTTCGGCAGACTTGCTTTGCTTTTCCTTTTTAGAGGGCTTGGCAGAGTCCTTGGGTTTATTGCCATAATCGGTTACATACCAGCCACTGCCTTTAAGGTGAAATGTGCTCTGGGAAACTAACTTGGTAAGTTTACCTTTGCAATGTCTGCACCTGGTCAAGGGCTTGTCTGAAAATTTCTGCAATGCTTCTGAAATATTACCGCATTTGGTACATTCATATTCGTAAATCGGCATCTTGTAAAGACCTCCCATAATCAACTCGATACGTTGAACCCTGAACCGCTTAACCTATGATATATATAGTCGGTGACGTTGGTTTGTCAAGAATCAATTTTTTCAGGATCACGCAAATCCTCGTACGGCACACGCCAGTCGTTATAAAATACCAGCACACGCCTCAGACCTGTCACCTGGACCGGTTTTAATATATCATGGGTTCGCTGATGAACCCGCTTTTCCTCTGCCATGCGATCCCGCTCAGAAGCCTCAAAGCTTTGCAGAAATTTACTGAACCGGACAATGTGAATCAGTTCGTGAGTGATGATGTAAAGCGAAAATGGAAACAACTCGATGCCCGCTGCCATATCCAGGGTTGCCTGTATGGTATGATCCTGCAGGCAGATTTTATAAAAATCATAAGTTGCCGATCCCAGTGATGTATTTTTGCGGCGTCCTTTGTAGCGAATAATCTGGGCAAAAGGGCCGTGGATAATTTCCTCCGGATCTAGTTCTGCCAGGGTTTTGACATCGTAGCGCGGACCGAGCCACTGGCTTGCAGACATTTTATAGTAGTTGCTGACAAGCTCTTCAGCCATGGCCACGGCATTATTTACGATTTTTATTTGCTCGGGACCGAAGCGGTTCAATCTGTCCATCGGGTTTAGACCATATTTAAAATCACTATTTTCCTTCAAACGATTCGTCGGATTTTTCAAAGGCAGCGGTAATGGCATTCTGCAGCAGTTGACGCGCCTTTTCCTCGTTTTTGATAAATTTAATACCCATGCCGCGATTGACAACCTTGTCCCTGGGTATGTTGGCATTGGACCAGACCACTTCGGCGTTAAGCTGCAAGGGCCCATGATCCGGCAAATTTAAATTGATCTTAAATTGATCTTTCAGAGCCAATGGTTTCTGGCAGATTACAAAAGCGCCTCCCAGGCTGACGTCCTTAAGCACCGCTTCCTGAGTCGCTTTCGAATATTCAAGGCAAGCCTGCCATGATATTGCGACCCGCGGGTGCTGGCGCTTTTCTTCCCAGGAAGTTTTAGTTGCAGCTGAAAAACCCGGAGTCGATTGATCCGGAGCCATGTGTTTTTTAAGATACACGAAAATAAACCAGAATATGATTAATCCGGCAAAGAAAACCCCGCCAATTCCGATACTGTTTACAATAAATTTGCTTTCCATGAATGGCCCTCAAGACTGCAAAGATCTAAACCTGATTGACTTTTAAGCTGATATGTCGGTCTGGATTGCAGTGTACACAATTATTTGACACGGTTCTTCCAATGGCTTAACGCAGACTTCAACTATAGCATAGACTTCATTTATGTTCCAGAATTGAATACTAAATTAAACCGGCGCTCAGCGGCGTGCCATTGACAATTCTTTTTCGACGTATTACCACAGTTTATTAAAAAAATGTAGACATATATATATCGGCTGTGTTAGGTAGACAGGTTATTGTCTATCAGTGGTTTAATACCATAATCTAATACGCCTGATGCGGACTGGCGAGCGGAACCTGAGGCTTGCCTGCCCCAGGTATGGTTAGAAACCAGGTCTAAATCAGCCCGGGTCTAAGTCAGCTTAGATAAGCACAATAGAAGCAAAGGAGGTGATGAATTGGGTAGTGTTGTTAAAAAGCGTAGAAAAAAAATGAGAAAGCACAAACATAGAAAACTTTTGGCCAAGACACGTCATCAGAGAAGGAAAGGTAAATAATGATACCGGCAATCTTTTCTGGACCAAAATGAAAGCACCGGACATTGTCAATGCTCCGGTGCTTTTTCTTTATATCGCAACCAGCGAATGCGATCCGCTTATTCGGTGTAACCTTTCAGATATTTTAAAAATTCTGAATCGGTTGAAAGTATTAAGGTGTTTGTATTGTTCAGGGATTCGCCGTAAATCTCAAGCGTTTGGACAAACGAGTAGAAATCGGGGTCGGCGCCATAGGATTCGGCATAAATTATGGTTGCTTGTGCATCGGCCTTACCCTTGATTTCCTGTGCTACCCGATAAGCCTCTGAGGTTATCTCCTGCAGATCCCTTTCTTTATCACCCAATATTTTCTGGGCTTCGCCCTTGCCCTCGGAACGAAACTTCTCAGCGATCTGGTTACGTTCAGCAACCATTCGGCCGTAGACGGATTTTCTGACCTGTTCGACATAATTGATGCGCTTTATTTTGATGTCGACCAGTTCGATGCCGAAAGGCGCCAATTTAGGCTGAGCCTGCTCCAGGATGCCCGCGGTTATTTTTTCCCGGCCCGCGATAATTGACGCATATAATCTGGCTTCGCCCTCCGGACCGATATCGGCTCTATCCATTTCGCGGTTGGATTTGCGCACGGCTTCGATCAGGCTATGAGAAGTTATGGCGTTCCTGACCGATGGATCAATAATATCGTTGAGTTTGCCGACGGCATTAAAGCGGTTGTTGACGGTTTGAAAGAACTTGACCGGATCGATAATTTTCCACCTGGCAAACGTATCGACCCAAATAAATGTTTTGTCCAGGGTCGGAATCTGACCCGCATCGCCGTCCCAATCCAATAAGTTCTTAGCGAAATAATTGGCATTTTGGATAAAGGGGATTTTAAATTTTAGTCCCGGATCCATTTTGGGTCCTCCGATGATTCGACCGAATTGGGTGACCACCACCTGTTCGGTTTCGTCGACGATATAGGCTGCATTATAAATCAGCACCGCTGCCACAATCAATACTACGATTATTAGTCCTTTATTTCTCATTTTTGAATACCACTCTGGTTTGCCATATTTAATAGGGGTAGAAAATTTTTCTGGTCAGCATCCACAATATATTTCGGGCCCAGTTTCGGGAAAAGCTCGCGCAATGTTTCGAGGTACATTCGGCGTTTGGTCACATCCTTGGCTTTAATGTACTCTTGGTAAATCGACGTAAACCTGGCGGCATCACCTTTGGCGCGGTTGACGCGATTCAGGGCATAGCCTTCGGCCGTTTTGATAGTGCGGTCCGCCACGCCGCGCGCGGCCGGAATGGATTTGTTGTATTCTTCACGGGCCTGATAAATCATCTGCTCCTTTTCCTGGGTTGCCTGGTTTACCTCGTTCCAGGAGGACTGGACGGGGCCGGGAACATTGGTCCGTTTCATCTCGATGGTCACGATGTGGATACCGGTTTCCGCATGGTCAAGTTCTCTTTGCAACAGCCCCTTGGCTTCCACGGCGATTTCATCACGTTTGTTGATGACTTCATCGATACTGCGGTCGCCGACGACCAGGCGCATGGCGGCTTCGGACATATCAACCAGGATTAGGCGAACATTGCGAACCTTAAATAGAAAATTGTAAGGATTTTTAATCCGGTATTGAACAATCCAGGGCACCAGGGCGACATTCAGATCCCCGGTAAGCATCAGCGCAACATTCGTATTATCCCCACCACCGGTCTTAAATCGTGATCGGCTATCCGATCTGGCTGAGGTAAAGCCGAACTCTTCGGTCTGGATACGTTTGACATTTACCTTGGTGACCTTTTCAATGCCGATCGGTAATTTGAAATTAAGTCCCGGCTGGGTGGTGCGAACGTATCTGCCAAAGAGCTGGACGATGCCGACCTCATCCTGCTTTACCGTATAGAACGTGCTGGAAGCGATCAAGACAATAACAATCACCAGAATTACCAGCGGCCCGCCACCGGGCATTTTGAATTTTTTGAATCTGTCCAGAATCTCATCCATTTGCGGCGGCGCGCCACCACCCCTGCCTTGTTGCTGTTGTTTAAGCTTGTCCCAATCCCAACTCATAATCTGTTTCCTGTCTGGAGTTAATAAAAAACGACTCAAGGCAAAGCAGCCCTGAATCCGACGTATTCGTTCCCACTTCGTTCACGATCATTTAGGATCAAATTGTCACCTAACAATAAGTTACCCGGCCAATCAAGTCAAGTAAAAAGCATTTAGCTGTAACAGTTGTGAATTACCCGTGCAATTCCTGTTTTGCTTGACATGAAGGCAATCGGTTGCAATAAGCTAATTGATCCGCTTAATCCGCCCTGATTAATAGCGATACTATAAGATGATAAACCCTATTGGTCTTTGAAATCTGAAATACCTATTTTGACGTCGATACGGGCGGATTAATTATTCAAAACTGATAATCCAAATCACAGGGGCGCATGAACACCGGATTGATTTTGCAAAGAAAAAAACGCCAAGCTAAATTTGTTCACATCGGCCGCATCTTAGGTGATGTCTTAAAAAAATACCGCCATGAGACGGATGCAGAGTTAGTACAGGTCTGGCAGGTCTGGGATAACATTGTCGGTAGTGTCATTGCCCAAAATGCTAAACCGGCGGCCTTTAAAGGCCGGATATTGCTTGTTCATGTGACCAGTTCCACCTGGGTTCATCAGCTTCAGTTTTTAAAAAAGGAGATGATCGCAAGAATAAACGACACGCTGGGAAAAACGCTGATCGAAGATCTTAAATTTAAAATTGGACCGCTATAAATTGAAAAATGAAGAATGAAGATTGAATATTTGTGGTATTCTATCGATTTAATTTTTTGCCTCTTTGGCTAATAGAACTTAAACTATCAATAATAATAATGGACAGAATTCCTTCAATCTTCAATTAAAAATCATGTCTTCCTATACCACCGATAGCTTTTTCGACGGCAAAATCCGGGTGATGCAGAACCGGCGGGGGTATCGTTTTTCCATTGACGCCGTATTGCTGGCATATCATGCTGCCCCGCGCACCCGGGATAAAGTCCTTGATCTGGGGACAGGTTGCGGAATTATTTCTCTCATCATGGCCTGTCGCCGTTCTGATCTGAGAATTTATGCCGTTGAAGTCCAGACGGAACTTGCCGACCTGACTGCCGCCAACGTCCATCAGAACCAGTTGCAAGATCGTATTGATGTATTGCGCATGGATATGAAGATATTGACGCCGCAAATGACGTCGGGCCCGTGTGATCTGATTGTGTCAAATCCGCCATATCACAGATCCGGATCGGGTAGAATCAACCCGGATGCGCAACGGGCCATCGCACGACACGAAATAAAAGCAAGTTTGGTCGATGTTCTGCAAACAACCCGGCGCATGCTTCGCACGGCCGGAAGGTTTGTAACAATTTTTACGGCCGAGCGCACGGCCGATATCCTATCGCAGATGCGAAATGAGCAGATTGAGCCCAAATCGCTGCGTATGGTTCATTCGAATCGAGTTGCTGATGCCCGGTTGATTTTGATTGAGGGCGTAAAAGGTGGACGGCCGGGGCTCAAGGTCGCACCACCCCTGATCGTGTACGATGATAAAGGTGATTACACGGCTGAAGTGCAGCAGATGTTTGAACATAATACTCTCAATGATTGAAACGCACTCAATTTTTTATATTGCAATTCCGGTGGACAGGCCTTAAAATAAGCTGTTAATTCGATGGCCAATTAATCAGATGGTCGTTGACAGCTATACGTAAAAGGTATATTGAGATTTCCTTAATATTCTTTTTTCAATCAACCCGGAGAGGTGGCTGAGTGGTTGAAAGCGGCGGTCTCGAAAACCGTTGGGGGTTCACGCCTTCCGCAGGTTCGAATCCTGTCCTCTCCGCCACTAACGTGTTTGCACGATACTATTAAAATACAGCTTTTCAACTTTTTAACCCAAATGCGGAGAGATGTCCGAGCTGGCTGAAGGAGCACGACTGGAAATCGTGTGTGCTGTCAAAAGCGGCACCGAGGGTTCGAATCCCTCTCTCTCCGCCACCACAGAATTAAATGAATATTCAATATTCAATCTAAAATATTCAATTGATATAATAGGCAACTTAGCAGAAATCAAACGCCGAACCGACAATGTCGTTCAGCAACCTGAACTTAAACCATTCCCATGTCTTATCTTGTTCTTGCACGCAAGTACCGTCCGCAAACCTTTGAGCAGGTTATCGAACAGGCCCATATCACTCGAACGCTGACCAACGCGATTTCGACGGATCGAGTCGCCCATGCGATCCTGTTTTCCGGTCCGCGCGGCACGGGTAAAACAACAGTTGCCCGAATATTGGCCAAGTCCATGAATTGTGAGCAAGGGCCAACCGCTGTGCCGTGTAATGTTTGCAGATCCTGCGAAGAGATTACCGGCGGGCATGGTGTCGACGTTTTTGAAATCGACGGTGCGTCCAATAACAGTGTCGATCAGGTGCGGGAATTGCGGGAAAATATCAAATATATGCCCGCTCACAGCGCATTTAAAATCTACATCATCGACGAAGTTCACATGCTCAGTATGGCCGCCTTCAACGCTTTGTTGAAGACGCTGGAAGAGCCGCCTTCCCATGTCCTGTTTATGTTTGCCACTACCGAACCCCATAAAATTCCGATAACAATTCTTTCCCGCTGTCAGCGCCATGATTTCAGACGCATTAATTTAGACGCTATTTCAAAACATATGACCTGGATTTGTCGTCAGGAGGGCTTTGAGATCAGCGATCAAAGTCTTGGACTGATTGCCCGGGAGGCAGGCGGCAGCATGCGCGATGCCTTGAGTTTGCTTGATCAGATCATGACATGCACCCAGGGTTCATTAAGCCATGAACAGGTATTGGATCTGCTCGGCGTTATCGACCGCAAGCTGATCCATGACCTGGCGGAAGCGATTTTGACTGCTGATGTACCGGCAGTGCTCGATGTTCTGGATGATATTTATGATCGCGGCCATGATATGAAAAAACTTTATGCGGATTTGCTGGAACATTTCAGAAACTTGCTGGTTGTGAACCTGGGCAATAAAGTGAATAAATTGATCGATCTTCCAGCCGCCGAAATCGAGCAGTTGGCAAAACAGGTCAAGCAGATTTCCGCCGGTGCGTTAAATCAAATATTTGATCTGCTTTATAGAGAAGAGGTTGCCGTCAGGCTTTCGCCGCAGCCGAAATTGGCCCTGGAAATGGCCCTGATCAGGTTAATGCAGGTCGGGCCGGCGTTGCCCATAGACGTTTTAATCGACAAACTCGATGATCTTCGACAGGATATGCTCGCTTCCGGTCGCCGCCAGGAAAATACACTACCCTCTCCGCAGGCTCCAAATTTAGAAACGGCGGCACCGATTCGATCCCGGATGCAGCCTTCATCAGCGACATCAAATGAAGGGGAGCCGGAGCGGGATGAAGGCGGATCCGAAGCCGTCACGTCGACCCCGGTGCCCACTGGAAACCTGGCAGACAGAGGACAGCAAATCATAGAGACCATTGCCCGCCAAAATCCATCGCTGGCAGCCAATCTGGCAAAATGCCAAATTAACATCCCGGCGGGTCAACTGCTTGAGATCGAGGTTCCCGGCAACGGGTTTACCTTAAATATGATTCAGCGAGATAAAAATATGGCGGTTTTAAATCAGGTTTGCGCGGATATTTTGGGCAGCCGCCATGAGATTCAACTTAAAGCCAGCGGCTCAGCGGACGATAAAAGTCAAAAAAAAAAAGATAATCAATTGAAACAAAAGGCAATCAGTCATCCACTGGTGGCCGATGCCATTGAAATTTTTGACGGTAAATTGATTGATGTGAAGATATTGTAGACGCTTAAAATTTCCCAAATAGGAGGTTTATTTATGAAAGGCATGGGCAATATGATGAAGCAAGCTCAGAAGCTTCAATCTCAAATGATGAGACTGCAGGAAGAGCTTGCTGATAAAACAGTCGAATCGAGTTCCGGCGGGGGGATGGTAACCGTCGTTGCCAGCGGCCGCCAGCAGATTGTATCGATTCAAATTGAAAATGAAGTCGTAGATCCGGATGACGTTGAAATGCTCCAGGATCTGGTTTTGGCTGCGGTCAACGACGCCCTGGCAAAAGCCCAGGAGATGGTCAGCTCCGAGATGGGCAAACTGACTGGTGGGCTGAATATACCGGGATTGAGTTAGATCGGGTTGCGGGTTGCGCGTCACGGGTTGCGGGTTGCGCGTCACGGGTTGCGGGTTGCGCGTCACGGGTTGCGGGTTGCGCGTCACGGGTTGCGGGTTTTTTCGATTGCGGATGGCAGATTTCGGATTCCGGAATAGACAAAATACCTTGAATTTAGTCATTTTAGGCATTTACTTATGAGTTATTATCCTGCTTCGATTCAAAGCCTGATAAAAAATATAGCCAAACTGCCGGGCATCGGAGAGAAAACGGCTGAACGCCTGGCTTTGCACCTTCTTCGTGGATCTCGTCAGGAAGCCGAACAACTGGCAAATAGTATCTTGAATATCAAAGACAAGGTCAGATTCTGCTGCCGGTGTTTTGCGTTAAGTGACGATGACCTGTGCGGTCTGTGCGGTGATCCGGCCAGAGATCCCTCTTTTTTATGTGTCGTTGAACAACCGGCGGACATGGTCGCCGTCGAAAAATCAGGTGCTTTTCGCGGCTTGTATCACATTTTGTCAGGCGCGCTTTCTCCCATGAATGGTATCGGGCCGGAGGACCTCCGGATTCGGGAACTGATTGCCAGGGTCGAAAAAGATCAGGTAGAAGAGATTGTGTTGGCGACCAGTACCAGTGTTGAAGGTGAGGCCACAGCTTCATATATCGCTCAAATTCTGGGAAAGTATCAAATTGAAGTCAGCCGGATTGCGTCAGGTGTTCCCATGGGCGGTGATCTCAAGTACGTGGATCAGGTTACCTTGAAAAGAGCTTTGGAGTCGCGCCATGCCATCTGATACCCTCCCTTCCGGCGCGCTGTTTAAATGCCGAAAATGTGGTGAGTGCTGTAGAGGTTATGGCGGCACCTATCTGACCGATAACGATATCAAAGGCATCTCCCGCTATATCGAATCGGAGCCCAAAAAATTTATCGATCAATATTGCAGCCGTTCCGGCAACAGGCCGGTGCTGGCGCAGCGTGAAGACGGTTATTGCATATTTTGGGACCAACTCTGCACCATTCATCCGGTTAAACCACTTATGTGCCGCAAGTGGCCCTTTCTCGAAAGCATTCTGATTGATTCTAACAATTGGCAGATCATGGCCGACTCATGTCCCGGCATTCAGGCCGATGTTGCTGTTGATACGCTGGAGAAATATGTAAGGCAGATGATTTTACAGAAATGGCGTACTTAATTCAATTCCGAACCATTTCAGATTGATGAACGACAAACACAAAAGCCGAGAGCTGCTCATCCAGGAGTTGACTGCGATGAGACAGCAGATAGAACAGCTGGAGGCCCGACAGCGGCGCGACAATCAGGCATTGGAAGAAAGCCAGCAACAGTTGCAACAGGCCCAAAAAATGGAGACCCTGGGAACGTTGGTGGCAGGGGTGGCCCATGAAATTAATAATCCGCTCAACCTGATTATGTACAATATTCCGCTGTTGAAAAAAATCTGGCTCGATTTTTTGCCGGTTCTGATCGAACGAAAGGAGATTGAACCGGAGCAAAAATTCGGTGGTTTTGCCTATGACTTTTTAGAAGACAATCTGGTTCAACTCGTGGCGGATATGGAATTGGCAGCCCATCGCGTGGCCAAAACCGTATCCGACCTGAAAAATTTTTCGAAACAATCCAACGTCGCCGAAAAGGCCCCGATGCAGATCAACAGTGCGGTAAATAATGCCATGCGGTTGGCTAAGACGACCCTCAGGAAATCATCCGTTCAGGTCAATCTCAGCCTGGAAGATGATTTGCCGCGTATCGAAGGTAATCTTCAAAGTATTGAGCAAATTATCTTAAATATCCTCATCAATGCCGTCCAAGCCATTGATCACAAGCGGGGAGAGATTGAAATTTCAACTGGTTTCCAGGTCAAAGACGGACGGGTCTTTATTAACATCAAAGACAACGGGAAGGGCATTTCTTCAGCGATTGCCGACAAGATCTTCTTTCCATTTGTAACAGACAAGCAAAACGAAGGGGGCACCGGTCTTGGCCTTTCCGTCACCTACACCCTGGTAAAAGCGCATCAAGGTGAAGTTATCTTTGATACCCGGGCAGGCTGCGGGACGTCATTCACGGTATATTTACCCACCTTGTTGAAGCGTGAAGCGGCCAGGATCCTGGTTGTCGATGACGATATCTCGATTCGAAAATTGCTCATCGAAGCGCTGACCTTCCATCATCAATACCTGGTGGAAGAGGCATCCAACGGCATCGAAGCATCAATCAAGCTCGGCACCTATCGCCCGGATCTTCTTATTTTAGACATTTTCATGCCCGAGATGGATGGCTTGGAGGTTTGTCGCAGTATTCGCAGTGAGCCCAAATTGTCGGATATGAAAGTAATTGTTACCACCGGTTATCCCGACCACCCCAAGTTGGATGAGGTGGCTGAACTGGGCTTTAACCATATCTTTTCCAAGCCGTTCGACCTGCTGGATTTCGTCAAGGACATTGAGACGATTCTTACAGCTTCCCTTTAACGTATACATCTCTCTTCGGATAGGGTATCTCTACCCCCTGCTCATCAAAGAGTTCTTTAACCATATCGGTTATATATGAAATTGTATCCATTCGTTTGCGGGGATTTGCAATCCATACCCGCAGTTGTAGATCAACCGAGTATTCGCCAAAATTTCTTACCACAACCTTGGGTGGCGGATCCTTTGCCACCCACCCGGCTGTAGCGGCCGCCTGCAGCATAATATTTTTGGCTTTTTGCATGTCAGCATCATAGGCGATTCCAATGTCGATGCGCACCCTTATCTTTTCAGTGATGGTTGTGTAATTAATAATATCACGCAGCATGATTTCATTGTTGGGTATGATGATGACAATATTATCGGTGGTTTTAATTTTGGTTGCGCGCAACCCGATGTCGATGACATCCCCCCAGGTGGCGGATTTTGTTGGGGCCCGCCAGACTTCAATGCGGTCTCCCACCTCAAACGGGCGATCTATAATAAGCAACACCCCGGCGATCAGATTGGATAAAGTGTCCTTGGCCGCAAAGCCAATCGCAACACCCGCCACGCCGGCCCCGGCGATAAACGGCATGACATTGACACCCAAAAGGTCGAGGGCCATCACCATGGCCGTGGCGAATACGATAAAACCGGCGAACCGCGCCAGCAGTTCAAAAATGATATCATCAACTTTATTTTCAGTTTTATGAGCGATACTGCTTTGCAGATAGGTGATGGCAATTCTAAGAAAATCCTTTGCCGGTATAGCCATAAATACAATGAGTACTGCATGGAAAATTTTTTCCAGCGCGGGTGTCTTTGTCAGACGAATCAGGTATGTGCCGGCCGCCAACAGCAGGGCTAAAAACAGTACCCTGCGAATAAGATGAAAAATCCGGGAATTGCCCTGGACAAACTCGTAAGCCTTTAATCTATTCTCAACAAAGTGCAAAAGCCACCGGAGAATAAACCAGGCAATAAAAAATCCAATGACAACGATGATAATCTTGTAAATCATTATCAAAAAGGGTGAACCGGTGGGGATTGCCAAGTGGAGTCTATCAATTAAAGCGGAGAGTTGTTGCATATGTTAATTAATCCATCCTGAATATAAACTAAACACCAGATACATGATGCTTTCTGTTTTTTTAGAAAGCATCATTTTTCATCAGAAATAAAACTTGCTTTGAGAAATTCACGGTTCATCCGGGCAATGTTGACAATCGAAATTTCCTTGGGGCATTCCGCTTCACACTCTCTTTCGTTGGTGCAATTGCCGAACCCCAATTCATCCATGGTGCGCAGCATTTCGATGGCTCGTTTGGCGGCTTCCGGCCGTCCCTGGGGCAATAGGGCCAGGTGGGATATCTTGGCACCTGTAAACAGCATGGCTGCTGCATTCGGGCAGGCTGCAACGCAGGCGCCGCAGCCGATACAGGCGGCGGCATCCATGGCTTTTTCGGCATTGGCTTGGGGAACCGGGAGGGCATTGGCATCCTGGGCTCCCCCGGTATTTGCCGAAATAAATCCGCCGGCCTGAATAATCGTGTCGAAAGCACTGCGATTCACCACCAGGTCCTTGATAACTGGAAAGGCCTTTGCCCGCCAGGGCTCGATAACAATGGTGTCCCCGTCCGAGAAGTGCCGCATGTGCAGCTGACACAGGGTCGTGCCCTTCTCCGGCCCGTGGGGCCGTCCGTTGACCACCGCACCGCACATACCGCAAATGCCTTCCCGGCAGTCATGGTCAAAGGCGATGGGGTCCTGGCCCTGCAACGTCAATTTTTCATTGATAACGTCGAGCATTTCAAGAAACGACATATCGCTTGAAATATCGCTGGCCTGATGCATTTCAAGTTTACCCTTGCTGCCAGGCGAACTTTGACGCCATATTTTCAATGTTAAACTGATCGTCTTTGTCACTTGTAACTCCTTTGGCTTAATTCGACATTTTCGAAAACCAGATGTTCTTTATGCAATTGCGGTTGGCTGTCATCACCGCTAAATTCCCAGGCCGCGGCGTGGCAGAAATTTTCGTCGTCGCGCCTGGCTTCGTGGCCTTTGGTTTGAAAGTCTTCGTTAAAATGCCCACCGCAGGATTCCTGGCGTGCCAGGGCATCGATGATCATTAATTCACCAAATTCAAGGAAATCTGCCACCCGACCGGCCCTTTCTACGCTTTGGTTGAAGTCTTTGACGGATCCGGGAACGATAACATTTTCCCAGAATTCAGCGCGCAACTGCTGTACGAGGCTACGTGCCTTTTCAAGCCCTTGATTGTTGCGGGCCATACCGCAGTATTCCCACATGATCAGGCCCAGTTCCTTATGAAAGTCATCGACGGTGCGCTTGCCGTTTATGGAAAGCAGCGTCTTGAGTCGGGACTGCGCATCTTTTTCCGCATCCTTAAATGCAGGGTGGTCGGTGGTAACTTCCGGCAACGCCGTTCCGGCCAGATAACCGCCGACGGTGTAGGGAACAATGAAATATCCGTCAGCCAGACCCTGCATCAGAGCGCTGGCGCCCAGGCGATTGGCGCCATGGTCTGAGAAGTTAGCCTCGCCCATGACGAAAAGACCGTCGATGGAACTCATCAGATTATAGTCGACCCAAAGGCCACCCATGGTGTAGTGAACGGCCGGGTAGATCCGCATGGGTGCCTGGTAGGGGTCTTCACCGGTGATCTTCTCATACATCTGAAAAAGATTGCCGTATTTTTTTTCGATCACCGCCCGGGTGTCCCGTTTAATGGCGTCTTCAAAATCCAGATAGACCGCCAGACCGGTGGAACCGACGCCTTTGCCCATATCGCATTGCTCTTTGGCATTGCGGGAAGCAACATCACGCGGGACCAGGTTGCCGAAACTGGGATATTTTTCTTCCAGAAAATAGTCCCTGTCCGCTGCCGGAATCTCCTGGGGCGACCTTTTATCACCGGGGTTTTTGGGTACCCAAACGCGTCCGTCGTTTCGCAGGCTCTCGCTCATCAGCGTCAGTTTGGACTGGTAGGTACCGTGCACCGGAATGCAGGTGGGGTGAATCTGGGTAAAGCACGGATTGGCAAAAAAAGCGCCGCGTTTATATGCGCGGTAAGCCGCCGTCACATTGGAGGTCATGGCGTTGGTGGATAGGAAAAATGCATTTCCGTAGCCACCCGTACACAGGACAACAGCGTGGGCGTCGTGGCGTTCAATCTCACCGGTGACCAGATTGCGGACAATGATCCCCCGGGCCTGGCCATTGACAACAACCAGATCGACCATTTCACGGCGCTCAAACATTTTAACTTTAGCGGCGCCGATCTGGCGTGACAACGCACTATAGGCGCCCAACAGCAGTTGCTGACCCGTCTGCCCGCGGGCATAAAAGGTGCGTGAAACCTGGGCGCCGCCAAAGGAACGGTTGGCCAGTAGACCGCCGTAATCCCGCGCAAATGGAATTCCCTGGGCCACGCAGTGATCGATTATATCATTACTGAGTTGGGCCAGGCGATACACATTGGCCTCGCGGGCTCTAAAATCTCCGCCTTTGATGGTATCATAAAAAAGGCGCCATATGCTGTCACCGTCGTTCGGATAATTTTTGGCGGCGTTTATTCCGCCCTGAGCGGCGATGCTGTGAGCCCGACGCGGGCTGTCCTGGATGCAGAATGTTTTGACATCATAACCCAGTTCCGCCAGGGTTGCGGATGCGGAACCGCCGGCCAGGCCGGTGCCGACCACAATAATCTCAAACTTTCTCTTATTGGCCGGATTGACCAGCTTTAATTCAAATCGGTGTCTGTCCCATTTTTGTGCCAGAGGGCCCCCGGGTATTTTGGCATCAAGCGGCATAATATTTCCTTTCTAACCCGCAACGGAGATGTATATCGGCAGCAGTCCGAAACCGATGGCGATAGCCATGCTGAATAATATGCTGAAGATCATGATAATCGGCATATATTTCGGGTGATTAGCGCCGACTGACTGAAAGGCGCTCCAAAAACCATGGCTGACATGCACTGCAGCTACAATCATTGCAAGAATATAGATGATGACCCACAGCGGATTGGCAAATGTTTCTGATACGATTTGAAAGATAGTCGTATTGTTTTTATCGACAAAGTGAAAGTTGACCAGATGCATTATGACAAACGCCAGCAATAGTATACCGGTATAGGGCATGGTGGCGGAGCCGATCGTCCGTCCACCGCCTTTTTTGTTGACGGCGTAGCGTCCGCCGCGGGCGGTGGCATTCTGGTAAAACAGGGCCAGACCGGTAACTATGTGAATAACGGCGCAAGCCAGAAGTCCCAGTTCTGCCGCTGTTATCAATGGGCCCAATGAATGCAAATGTTCAGCATAGGAATTGAATGCATCTTTTCCGGCATAGATTGTCAGATTACCAGCAAGATGCCCGACCAGAAATGCACAAAACGAGAGACCGGTGATGGCCATCATCAGCTTTTTGCCGATGGAGGACCACAGGGTTTGCTTCAGCCAATTCATTGATTCCTCCAGCTTTCGCGTTGAGTAACCCAGATAGGTGGGAAAAGGTTCTATACTTATTGATTTTATTGCCAACTGTCAATAAAAGTTTTGGTATTTGAATATTGTAATTTGGTGCTTGAGATTCGGGATTTTATGCTCTTATATTACCAAGAGGTCAACTGGTTTTGATTTTATTTTGCGCTAGGCCTGAGCTTCCCATAATTTATTTGGTTGTTGGGAGCCACCAACTATCCCGCCGGGTAGCCATAACGGCTTGAGCGATTCTTTTGCCGACTTTGGTTTTAATCCGATCGATCACGTTTTCTATCCAGCTGGTTGGCGGTTTATATCCGATATCCATTAAATCCTTTAACTCGAGAACCAATGCCAGTTGATCGGCGTCATGGGCCAGTCTGGCTTCTTTTGAAAGACCTTCATTATATTCCTGCATCAGGCCCTTCAAATTTTGACCAAAAGCCAGCCCGCGGGTGGCATCTTCAAGTGCATTGGTTTCATCGGCTGTGACGTATTGTTTATGAACCGTGTTCAAATCTCCCACCCGGGCTTCGGGAAGATCATGGATCAGACACATGCTGACCAATTTCAGTGCATTGACCTCGGGTTCCAGCTGTGACATGACATACGCAATAAATGTCGTGCTAAAAGAATGTTCCGCCACCGATTCTTTACCGGCACCCAGAAAATGGTATCCTGAACGGGGGATATCTTTTAATATTTTGGCCTCAAACAGCAGATTGGCAATCTTTTTCATAGATAGTCCTCTCGATGTTTAGATGACATAGGACAGAATTTTTGAATTCGGACTTCGGAATACGGAATGCGGAAAAAGAACATACCTCGGGGTTTTTAATTAGACTTCGGGGCCCTATATTCCTGTACCCTGCATCTCGCAACACGGTACTCGCACCCCGCATCCCTCCCCACCTTCTTAATTGCCACCGCTGCTGAAGGCAAGCTAAAAGTTGCCCCGTTGGTATCGGCATCCAAATATGTTGACACTTTATCCAATTTCATATAACTAATAATAGTTAAAACAGAAAGTTATTACGACCGTCCGTCACTATATTTTAGAAATTTAAAAATCCGAATTTTCAAGTAATTCAGATAGAATACGGAGATATTTATGACGCTTGCTGAGATCGATCTGATCCATATGATCAGTAATGCCGGTATTGTGGTTCAATTAGTCCTGTTATTGTTGTTGTTTTTTTCGGTAACCTCCTGGGCGATTATTATCGTTAAATATCGATATATTAAAAGATCATTTACACAATCCACCGAATTTACGGAATTTTTTTGGAAGAGCCGGGATCTGTCCAATGCCTTTGCAAAAGCCAAGCAACTGCACGGCAGTCCATTGGCCAGAATTTTTCGCATCGGCTACCTCGAATTGAAAAAAACGAGCCAGACCGGTCAGCCTGTCGAAGCGGAATCCTCCGATAATTCCGGCAATAATCCCCCGTTCAAAACTCAATTTGCCGGAATAGACAATGTCAAACGGGCGTTGCGCAGAGCAACCAACACGGAGATGACTCGCATGACCCAGATGGTACCCTTTCTGGCAACCACCGGCAATACGGCTCCATTTATCGGATTGTTCGGAACGGTTTGGGGAATTATGAATTCATTCAGCGGAATTGGCCAGCGGGGCTCCGCCAGTCTGGCGGTAGTCGCACCCGGCATTTCCGAGGCCCTGGTGGCAACCGCCGCGGGTCTGGCTGCAGCTATCCCGGCTGTCATCGCATTTAATTTTTTCATGAATAAAATCCGGATTGTTGAAACCGAGCTGCATAGCTTTGCAGCGGACTTTTTAAACATCATTGAGCGGGATATCTTGCGCATTGAGAGGAGAAGAGCATGACCTCCGGCGGGAAACACAGCGAGTTGATGTCTGAGATAAACGTGACGCCCTTTGTGGATGTCATGTTGGTTCTCTTGATCATTTTCATGGTCACCGCGCCGATGATGGTCCAGGGGCTGAATGTTGATTTGCCTGAGGCTACGGCCAAACCGCTTGATTCCGAAAAGGAACATCTAATCGTCACGATCAATAAAGACCAACAGGTTTATATCAACGATTTTGAGGTAACTGTTGAGTTTCTGCGTGAAAAACTGCTGAAAATTCTGCAGGGCCGCAGCGATCGGGATGTTTATCTGAAAGCCGACAAGGATATTCCCTATGGCATCGTTGTACAGGTGATGGCCGAGATTAAAGGCGCCGGTGTCGAGCAGCTGGGCATGGTCACCGAACCGGCGGTTATCGAAAAGATACGCAAAGCGCAAAAAACAAAAAGCTGATGAAAAAAAGAATTTATGCTCCGGCGTATCCAATGGGGACGGGCATTGAATCCCGCACCATGGTGTTTTATTTTGGAATCTCACTTGTAATTCATCTGATTTTCATTGGATCCGTGGTATTTATGCCGGAGTCTAGCCCCCGGCCACGGTTGGGGCAGGGGTCTATTCATGTCAGTTTAGTGTCATTGCCCGGCGCTCCCAAGGCGGCTGCGAAACCTTCAATTTCGCCGGCACCCGCGCCGGCTGCCAAACCGGCCGTCAAAACCGTTGCGGTTCCAAAAAAGGAGATCAAGCAGACTCAGAAGAAACCGCTCATCGCTACCCCGCCCCCTGAACCACTGCCGGTTTCACCAATACCCGCTAAAACGGTTTCATTGGCCCCTGAACGACAGAAACCCAAGAATAAGAAGTCCCTTAAGAAAAAAACTCAAAATCGTCAAAAAATGATTAATCAGGCCCTGTCCGGTGTCGCGAAAAACGTAGAAAAATCTCAAACAGATTCCGTCAGGCAGGCCATTGATCGTTTGAAAAAGAAAGTGGCTCAAAGCGAAGCCGACGGTTCCCAGCCAGTTCAGAAAGCCGCAGGAATTCAGGGTGCAGCGGGTGCCGGCATCCCGGGAGCAACCGGATCCGGCGGCAAGCGAGCGCTTGAGATAACGGACTTATATAAAATTGAAGTAGCCTTTCAGGTAGAAAGGCACTGGGCATATTCCCAGCAGATGGCCGGCGATGGCAGGGCCCAGCAGGCCAGTTTAGTGTTCCGGGTGTTGCCAAGCGGTGAAATAACCGACATCATATTCACCCAAAAATCGGGCAACTCATATTTGGATGATTCGGCATTTAAAGCGATCGTCAAAGCCAATCCGGTATCACCGCACCCGGATGCGATCAGGGTGCCGTATGTGACGGTAGCCGTCAGATTTACGCCGGAAGGTGTCAGATAACAATTTAGGAATAGAGGTTCAAGGTTCAGAGTTTCAGGATTACGCTCAGCCGATGGCTGTCGAGGCTGTCAGTTTAATCGAATAGAAACTTTGTAAAAGAGAATCCTCCCGAGGCGGATAAATATCGAATAATGAATGTCGAATGTCGAAGTAAGGTATCCTGTCTTTTTTATAAAAAAGTGACCGAGCGAAGCGATTCCATCCTTCGACATTCGACATTCGATATTCTGCGGTTCTGCGGTTCGCTGTTAAACTTTGTGTAGTTTCATACGCGGTTTAGTGATCTAAGGCTCGGAGTTACGATGGAACTAACCTTGAACGCTGAACCTAGAATCCGCCGAAGGCGGACAAGCCTTGGATCGTTTATATTTTTTTGTTGACTGTCGGGTCAAAAGCAGGGCATAAAATGCCCACCTGAATTGCTGTACTTGGATCTGGCTGCCAACAAGCTGTGCAAATAATCTCTGGAACGCGCAAAAGAAACTGAATTTAACATCTAAAGCGCCTAGCAGCGGAATAATTTAGGCCTAATATAGTTTAAAAAAATAGATACCTGAATTTTAGAGCAACAATTATCGCTGCAAGTTAATCGCGGTAAATTGACCTCGTACTTCATAAGGGGTATTTGCTCGCAAAATTCAGGTAATTATAAGGAAATCGGAATGATCGTAAGGTGTTTGCGAAGCATTGTTTTTATCTCCCTTGGCTTTTTCCTAATTGGTCCGATGGTGTCTGTGGCTCAAAGCGACGCGGATCAGTATGATTATATTGACATCAGCAACCCGTTTTTAAGAAAAATCCCTCTGGCTGTCCCCTTATTCAAAAATGTGACCGGAACCGGGGAAGAAGAACGGTTGTCAAAATCCGCGGCCGAATTACTTTCGTCCAGCCTTGCATACACCGGTTATTTTAAAATACTGGACCGGGGCGCCTTTTTATTCGACCCTGCCAAAGATGGTGTTCTAACCCCTCAAATTAATTTTGCCAACTGGACCGTTATCGGCGCCGAATTGCTGATCACCGGTCTTTGCGAGGTAACCAACGGAAGACTCGCCATGGAGCTGCGCCTGTTTGACACCTTCAAGAACAAGCGTATCCTTGGCAAAAAATATGCCGGCAGACCGGCCGATCAACGTAAAATAATACATCGGTTCTGCAGTGAAGTGATTCAATATCTCACCGGGCACAAAGGCATGTTCGCTAGTAAAATTGCCTTTGTCTCCACCGGTAGCGGAAATAAAGAGATTTACAGCTGCGAGTTTGATGGTTATAGTCCTCAGCAGGTAACCCGCAACCACGAGATTTCATTGTTTCCGGCCTGGTCCTCTGACGGACGATATCTGGCCTATACCTCTTTTAAAGGAGGCAAGCCCGATCTTTTTATAAAAAACCTGGCCGAAATGCGGGAAGTATCAGTGGCCGAAAAGGGCATCAATATCACGCCGGCGTGGGTTCCGGGGAAATTTGAGTTGGCCGCAGCACTTTCCTTTTCAGGCGATCAGGAAATTTATCTGTTGACTGGAACCGGGAAAATTATTAAAAGATTAACAAGGATGAGGGGCAGCGATATATCTCCCAGTTGGTCACCGGACGGCAAAAAGATTGCTTTTGTTTCCACTCGGTCGGGAAATCCCCAGATATACATCAAAGATCTGGTCTCGGATAAGGCTAGACGATTAACCTATAAGGGTAACTATAACACCCAACCATGCTGGTCTCCGCGAGGCGATAAGATCACCTATTCATCACTGGTTGACGGCCGGCACAATATTTTTATAATTGATGTTGATGGTTTGGAACCGCTCCAATTAACCCATGAATCAGGGGACAATGAGGCGCCATCATGGTCACCGGACGGCAGTATGATCGTCTTCAGCTCCAACCGTGAAGGACTTTTTCGAATATATGTGATGACTGCCTTTGGAACCGATCAACGCCGATTACTTATGATGAAAGGCGAGCAGACCAACCCCAAATGGTCTATGAACGATTTCGATAACTAGATTTTCCGAATGTGAAAGGAGGAAAAAATGCAAAAGAAGAAATGGATTTTTTTGGCACTGTTGTTTGTGATTCCGGGATTGTTGTTTTCCGTTTCATGTCAGAAACAAGTGGTTGATGCAACTCCGGTGGAACCGGTCGCTGAAGAGAAAGCGCCGATGGAGACGATGGAGGTTAAAAAAGAGGAAGTCGCCGTCTACATGGCGCCTGATGTGGTGATGCAGGAAGACATTTATTTCGATTTTGATAAATCCACCCTGACGCCCGCCGCCCAGGATAACCTGCTGCGAAAAGCCGAATGGCTGCGCGAAAATTCCGATGCAACGGTGACCATCGAAGGCCATTGTGATGAGCGCGGTACGAATGAGTACAACCTTGCCCTGGGTGATCGGCGTGCTGAAAGTGCCAAAGCCTTTCTGATTGACCTGGGAATTGATCCTTCGCGCTTGACAACCATCAGCTACGGCGAGGAAAGACCTGTAGATCCCAGACATATGGAAGAAGCCTGGGCTAAAAACAGGCGCGATCACTTTGTGGTCAATTAACAGGGATTTTTTTTTGCCATAAGAGTAAGCCGCTTTTAATATTGCGGGTGATTAAAATAGGGCTACAGCCCATTGTTCCGATATGCAGCAGGTGCCGATATTTTCGGCACCTGCTGTCTTATCAACTAAAACCCGCTTAAAATCAGCGGGTAATTTTTTGGGTCAAGTTAATGATGATGCGGATTAATTAGGTTGGGTTTTAATGCCATGAACATACCTGCAATGAAATCAGCTGTCGTCTCAATTTCGGCCTGTTTATTTCTTGTCGCCGGGTGTGTCAGCCAGAATGAGGTTGCGACGATTGACAATCGCTTATCCGAACTGGAAGTGCGCAATGCCGAATCCCGTAAAAAGAGTGAGGCCATAAAAAGTGATTTGCAAAACCGTGAGGGTGAAGAACAGGCACTGCGGCACCAGGCTGCTACTTTGCGCCAGCAGGTTGCTGCTCTTAACGACGAAATCCGTACATTAACCGGCAGAATCGAGGAGCTAGAATTTTCGATAGGGCGCCAAAAACAAAAAGAAGCTGAGGCCACCGGCAACAAACAGGCGCGGCTGGACCAGTTGGCAGATTCGACCAGAATGAACGATGAGCGAATTGGTAAAATTGAACAATACCTGAATTTTGAAGCTTCCCAGCCGGCAGCCGCAACCGGACAAACCAAGGCCAAAATCGTACCGGTCACCAAAGTTACCAAAGAGATTTCCGAAGATGAAATTTACCGGCAGGCAAAACAGGCTTTTGATCAGGGAGACTCCGATGCAGCCCGCAAAAAGTTCAAGGAACTCATCGAGCGTTATCCCAAATCGGAGCGCGCCGACAATGCCCAGTTCTGGATCGGTGAAATATATTACCGCGAAAAATGGTATGAAAAAGCCATTCTCGAATATCAAAAAGTGATCGAGAACTATCCCAAAGGCAACAAGGTGCCGGCTTCTCTTTTAAAGCAGGGGTTCGCATTTTTAAATCTGGGTGATAAAGCCAATTCCCGCCTTATTTTACAAGAACTGATAAAAAAGTATCCCAAAACCAACGAAGCAAAAATTGCCAAAGATAAACTGAAAGACTTTAAATAATTTGAACGGCCAATGATAACAATCATCGGTATAGATCCTGGCCTTTCGGCAACCGGTGTCGGAATCGTTCGAGGAAATGGTCGCAATATCACAGGCTATTCCTTTGGCAGCATTAACACCCTCAAAAGCAATTCTTTGCCAAACCGTCTCGCTCAAATCTATTCAAACCTTCTTCAAATCTTAAAAGATGAAAAACCTGACTTAATGGTCGTTGAAGATGTGTTTTCTCTGGCCAAATACCCCAAGTCCGGCATAACCCTGGGGCAAGTGACCGGGGTCGTGATGCTTGCCGGATGGCAGACGGGTGTGTCGTTGGTTGAGATTCCCGTGCGGGAGGCGAAGCAAGTGTTGACCGGAAACGGCAATGCCAGCAAAATGCAGCTGGAAGAGTCCGTGCGGCACCGATTAAAGCACCAATTTCCCATCAGACCCTATCACGCTTCCGATGCCATGGGGCTTGCCCTTATCGGTTTTTACCGCTATTATGAAAACCATATTTGAAATTTTAAGTCGGAATGCGGAAGTCGGAGTGATGGATGAACGCGGAATGCGGAAATATACTCGTTGTGTCAGCTCAAAATCGGTGGATGGGTCGATTTTAAAAAGGGTGAAGTCCAGCATCAAGCCTATCAAAACCATTAAAACGGGTAGCGGGAATTGAATTGTGATTGGTTATCTTGAAGGCAAATTGTTAAAAAAAGAGGAAGATCGCGTCCTGCTCCTGACTAATCAGATCGGTTATGAAGTGCTGCTGCCGGCGATTGTCATGGAATCACTGCAAAATAAAAATGTTGGCGAAGATATTTCGCTTTACATTTTTTTCCAGCAAACCGAACGGCAACCTAAACCCGTTTTAATCGGTTTCAATCTTGAAATCGAAAAGGAATTTTTTCAATATTTTATTTCAGTGGAAGATATCGGGCCGCTAAAAGCCGTCAAGGCGCTAAACGTGCCCATCAGAGATATTGCCACAGCCATTGAATCCGGCGAAATCGCCAGGCTCACGCAGTTAAAAGGCATCGGCCGCCGAACCGCGCAAAAGATCATCGCCACCCTGGAAGGGAAGATGGGCAAGTTTGCATTGATCCAGCCGGTTGAACACCAGGAAACTCCCCTGATTGAAGATTTTACCAAGCAGGTGCTGGATGTGATGATCAAGCAACTCGGTCATAAACCTGCCGATGCCAGAAAGATGGTTGTCAAGGCCATGAAGCGCAATGACGCGATCACCACGGCCGAAGAATTGTTTGATGAAGTGTACAAAGGGGAAAGGATGGAAAATAATTGAATAATGAAAATTGAAGATTGAATATTTATGGAAGTCGCTGCGCTCTGTCATTTATATTTTAACTGTTTCAGAAGTCACCTGGTTGATTGCGATCTAAATCGTTATTCTTGCGCAGGAAGGAATCCAGAAAAATCAGGACCGGGTAGACAGTATGCCCGCGGACAGTGCAAAAAACTACTCCGGTCCCGAATTGTTTAAATCGATCCGCCGAAGGCGAACCATAAATATTCAATCTTCAATCTAAAATATTCAATCATCAAACGCCTTCCACCTAAGTGCCAATATTGCTAATAGGTTCAAGTCAACCTTAAATAATGCGAGAGCAACAGACTATGTCCAATGACGTCTTTTCATTTTCTTCCGATAAGCAAGGTATCGTATCCGGTGAGCCGATGCAGGATGATCAGGAACCGGAAATATTATCACTGCGCCCGGCACACCTATCCGATTATGTGGGACAGGCTGAGGTGGTAGAATCCCTCAAGATTGCAATTGAAGCCTCCATGCAGCGCCGCGAACCCATCGATCACGTTCTTTTGCATGGCCCGCCGGGTCTTGGCAAAACCACTCTGGCCCATATCATTGCCAACGAGTTGGGGGGCAATTTAACCGTTACCTCAGGGCCCGCGCTGGAGAAAGGCGGCGATCTGATCGGGTTGTTGACCCATCTTGAGAGCGGCGACATCCTTTTCATCGATGAAATTCACCGCATCCCCAAGGCCGTGGAGGAATTCCTCTATCCGGCGATGGAGGATTTTGCCATCGATTTTGTTTTCGATAAGGGTGTGCATGCCCGCAGTCACCGCTTTCAATTGAAGCGCTTTGCCTTGGTCGGGGCTACCACCCGGGTGGGCCTGCTTACGGCACCGCTGCGTGACCGCTTCGGCATCTTCCGCAGTCTGGATTTTTACGCCGAGTCCGATTTGGTGAAAATTACCAAGCGTTCGGCGGCACTGCTCGGGATTACAATTGGTGGTGAAGCCGCGGTTGAACTTGCCAAACGGTCGCGGGGAACCCCGCGTATCGTAAATCGACTGCTGAAACGGGTCCGGGACTACAGCCAGGTCAGAGCAGACGGCAACATCACCACCGAAACGGTTGCTGCTGCGCTGGAGCTAGAAGGGGTTGATGAAAAAGGCCTAACCGACCTGGATCGCCGTTACCTCAATACCATCATTAAGTTCTATCACGGAGGTCCGGTGGGAATTGAAGCCATTGCGGCAACCCTGCAAGAGGAGTCCGACACCCTGGTGGATATTATCGAACCCTATCTGTTGAAGATCGGCTTCATTACCCGCACATCTTCCGGCCGAAAAGCATCCGAGGCCTCCTTCAGGCATCTGGGCTTTAAGGTCCAGACCAAGATGTTTTCTTGATCATGTCTATCATTACGCTTCTCACTGATTTTGGTAACCGGGACGAATACGTTGGGTTGATGAAAGGGGTTATTTTATCCATCAATCCCTCGGCTACCATTGTCGATATCACCCACCAGATCGATAGTCAGGATATCGTGCAGGCCGCATATGCGATTCACTCCACCTACCGATATTTTCCCGACGGCAGTATCCATTTAATTGTTGTGGACCCCGGCGTCGGCACCGGTCGATTCCTGCTGGCCTTTGAAATGAGAAAGCAATTTTTTATTGCACCGGATAACGGGGTGCTGACACTTTTATTCAACGAAAAAGCCGTCACTTCACTGGTTCGACTTACGAAGTCAAATTTCTTTTTGGATACCGTCAGTCGAACATTTCACGGCCGGGATATAATTGCTCCGGTGGGAGCCCATATATCTCAGGGAGTCGATCTTCATCAGTTGGGCGATGAAATCTCCCCGGCCGATGCTGTCTGGCTTGGGAATCTGCATCCTCGCATATCGGCTACCGGTGAGATCACCGGGACAGTCGTGGCGGTCGATCATTTCGGCAATTTGATATCAAATATTGATTATCGGATGCTGACGCAGGTCGAGCAGACCGGTCAAAAAAATAAAATCAGAATCCTGATCGGTTCACACACCATTTATGGAATTTACCAGACATACGAAACCGTCCGACCCGACACCCCATTGGGTCTAATCGGGAGTCGTGGATATCTGGAAGTCGCCGTAAATAAGGGCAATGCCGCCCAGCTATTAAATGCCCGGAAAGGCGACATGGTGCGGGTGATTATTTGACAAGACGCAAGCAACGTGTTTCAATATAAGTTAAAATATGGAAAATTTCAGCAACAATTCAAAAAATGGGGAGCGATCAGCAAAATCCGTTAAACGATCCAAACCGGACAAACGCTGGACCATTCTATTTATCGGGAATCATGGCAAGACCATAACGCTTAAGCGGTTTAAAGGCATGGTGTTGCTGACCTGTCTGGTTCTGTGTATATCCATAGCGATTACCGCCGGTCTGCTTTTTTTTAGCCTCAACATCCGTCAGGAGAAGAAACAGCTTGAATCGGATTTGCTAGACTTGAAAGCGCAAATCAAGGCGATACGCTATGAAAAAGACGTTCTCATGACAAAATTGGTTGTGGCTGAATCCCGGTCCAAAGCAAGCCCGGATAAAAAGCCGCAAGAACAAAGCGCATCGGCAACCCCGCAACAAAATTCAAGCGGCTATAATGAAACCTGGGAATCCAACCGACCTGCGAAGGTTCAGGAAGAGACTGCGTCAGGAAAAGAAGCCGATCCCTCAGCGGCAGAAAACCAATCCGAATCGGGACTCAGTGTTGCAGTAGAGGATTTCCAAGTGTCCCCCAGGGCGGACGAGAATTTATTAAGAGTCCAGTTTAAAATAAAAAACACCAGTCCCAACTCCCAGCGTGTTTCAGGGCACGCAATCGTGGTGCTAAAAGGGGAACAACTCCAGCAGAATAAATGGCTGACAATTCCCAGAATATCACTTACCGATGGAAAACCGACCGGCAGGCAGCGAGGCCATATCTTCGGTATTAACTATTTCAAAACCATGCGATTTAAGACTAACCTACCAAAATCTCCTGAAACGTATCAACATGCGACCGTCTTCATATTTTCCCAAAAAGGTGATTTATTACTCGAACAGGATTTTCCCGTGAAAATGCCGGCCACCGCATCATAGCCGCCTACGATGACCACGGCGACATCACCAGGCCCATCGCCTTCCACGGACGATCTAATGAATACGCTGAAAAAATCGACAAGCGAATGAAGTGAATGCGGAGGTCGGAATGCGGAATTCGGAAATATTCGATTGCGGATTTTGGAATGAAAAAGCTAAGCGTAAATGGTAGTGGCTTTGCAATTCGGAAGCTAAAATGCGGAATTAGAGATAAATGGAGCAAAGGGCATAACGTTAAGAAATTCGAATAGCCTTCTTCAGCTTATGAAATCGCTGCTTCATTTTTACGCTCTGCGCCATTCGCCTTGCCCCAGTATCGACCTTGCTGCATATCAACAACCCTGACACCGTGAGACCTTGTCTTCTTCCGCATTCCGACTTCCGACTTCCAGTCAGTTCCCCGCAACCAACAATTCCAGATAATCGATCAGGTCCACTGCGACATTTTTAAAATTGTCAAAGGTTACATCTGAAAAATTCAAGTCCATGCTATTTTGCACGATCTCGAAGATGTGAAGGTAATTGAGCAGAATTCGTTGATCCCACCGCAGCCCGAGTTGGATGGCAAAATTTTTGATATCCTGTTTTGGTCCTTCGATTTCAAGGAAGTTGCCGTATGGCATGCTGTCCAGGCAAAACTGGGTTTGGTCCAGCACCAGGGTTTCACGCCATTTCTCATATACTTGTTCGTGATGAAAGCCTAATGCTTCCAGAATCAGATGCGCGGTGTCAAAATCACTGACTTCGACTTCCAACTCCTTCATAATCTTAAACTGATTATTCTCTTCAGGTGGAGTTGATTTATAAGTTAATTTGACCGTCTGGTCACGGCGCAGGCGCAAGAGAGATTGATTCTTTCTTAATGTCCGGTGGGGGTCTTCAAACCGGACATTGCTTTCAAAGAATCGCCCGCGGGATTGGGCGCCCAGATCCACGATGCGCTGACGAATCGATGGCAGGTCGGTAAGATAAAATTTAATTTCAGTTTCAAGCTGTTTCATTTATGGTATACCTTTTCTTGCAACTTTTGTGAACCTGCTTATATTACACACTGAATTTTGCACCAAAATTCATGATCTGTAAAGGGGAGGTGGCTTTTTTTTAAGAATGAGGTCGTTTTTTTTTTTCTTGACACGGGGTGAATAATTGTTTAAATTCGCTGATTCATTAAAATCAGGAGTGTGTTAAACGTGAAAAAATATACCTACAGTGCTAAAAACTCGGATAATGAAGGCCGGTGGTGTGTGGTTGATGCCAGTGGCGCAGTTCTCGGCCGCCTGGCGACTTCAATAGCTTCGCGCCTGCAGGGTAAGCACAACCCGTTATATACCCCGCATGCTGATACCGGTGATTGGATCGTTGTAATCAATGCGGATAAGGTTATGCTGACCGGGAAAAAGTTGGATCAAAAAAATTACTACCGTCACAGCGGATATACTGGCGGCCTGAAGTCGACTACGGCCAGAGAACTCAAAGACAAACGTCCGGAAGATCTGGTTCGGTTTGCCGTCAAGGGGATGCTGCCGAAGAACAAGCTGGGACGCAAACAGTTCAAGAAATTAAAAGTCTATGCTGGAGATCAGCATCCTCATGAAGCCCAGAATCCAGAGGTTTTGAAGTTCAATTAATTTTATATATTGTTAGGGGTAATAAATGCAGCAAGAAAACGTTTTCTATGCAACCGGCAAACGCAAGACGGCCATATCCAGGACCTGGATAAAACCGGGCAACGGTCAAATCATCATCAACAATCACCCGGTGGAAAAATATTTTCCAATTGAAACCACACGCAATGATATGACCGAGCCGTTCAAAATAACCAATACGATGGGCTCCTATGATGTCAAGGCAACGGTCGTCGGGGGAGGAATTGCCGGACAGGCCGGAGCCGTTCGACACGGCATAACCCGGGCACTCGTTTTAGTCAACCCCGACTTTAGGCTGGCGCTGAAGAGAGCCGGCTTTATCAAACGTGATCCCAGGGTCAAAGAAAGAAAAAAATACGGACAAAAAGGTGCCAGAGCCCGGTTTCAGTTTTCCAAACGTTAGAATATTTAATATCGATGTTTGTAAGGGAATAGGTTTTAACCTATTCCCTTTTTTATTGAACCGGGCTGGAACGGGAATCCTTTTTAAAACCTTCTGGGCAAAAACATCTCCGACTGTTAGCAACCTGGACCAAACGGAACATATTTCTGACAATCGCTATAATTGGTCCGGGATTACTTTGACGTCGTCCTGAAGGCTAATGACAATCACTTGTAATGCCCTGCGATTTGTGGCATACCCAAATTTAAGTAACCCCTGCGAAGCAAATTCAAATTTGTTATTCTTTAACAAAAGATTAAATAGCAACAAATTTAGGTACCAGATCGGCGTTCAAAAATTATTGCGGCGTCGATATCTAATCGAAGATGAGTATTACAGTTGGAAAATTTGTTTGTGGAGGAAAAATTATGCCGGTTAATAAAATTGACCTAAATTCCGATGTCGGGGAAAGTTTCGGAAATTATAAACTCGGATTGGACGAAGAGGTGGTCCCGTTGATCAGTTCGGCCAATGTTGCCTGCGGTTTTCATGCCGGTGATCCGGCGGTAATGAAACGGACGATAAATATCGCCAGGGAAAACGGAGTCGCCGTCGGCGCGCATCCGGGATTTCCGGATCTGATTGGTTTCGGACGGCGCAACATGGATGCCTCCCTGGAAGAGATCCATGATTATGTTCTGTACCAGGTTGGTGCCTTGCAGGCATTCGCCACCGCCCAGGGGATTAAGCTGCAGCATGTGAAGCCCCATGGAGCGCTTTACAACATGGCTGTGCAAAATAACGATATCTGGGAGGCCGTCGCCCGGGCGATTGCTGCGCTGGATCCGAATCTGATTTTATTTGTTCTGGCCGGATCGAACCGCAAAGACCTGGAAGCCATCGGTGCCAGACACGGTATTCGCATTGCCTTTGAATTTTTTGGTGACCGGGCCTACAATTCGGATGGGTCACTGGTTTCACGCAAAGAGCCCGGCGCGGTGATCCACGATCACGAGGCCGTGGCCGAAAAAGTGTTAAAAATGGTCAAAGAGGGCAGGGTGGTGTGCCAAGACGGTTCTGAAATCGATATGGCGGCCGACACCATCTGCGTTCACGGCGATAATCCGTCCGCCCTGGCCCTGGTTAAAAACATCAGAGAGAGTCTGCAGTCAGCGGGCGTTGAGATTGCTGCACCGAATGCGACTTTGGTTCCTGGTAGCCTATAAGCCGCACTATAAAATTACATTATCCCAGGTATAGCGATCGGGCAGTGAATTCAAACTCGCATGCTTACGCCCTGACCCGGATAAACCGGAGCCGAAAAGGTCTCTCGCAAAGACGCAAAGTCGCCAAGATTTAATTAATGCTTTACCTTTGCACGCTTTGCGGCTTTGCGAGAAAAATTTTTATCGAAAATGTCGTAGATCCGCCGGAGGGCAAAAACTATATATTTAAGATTCTATCGTGTTCTGAACTATCCTGTAAACAATAAATTGCTGCCTGGCAGCCGACACCTGACACCTGACAACTTTTTTTTAGCATGATGCTCTACGAAAAACCAAAATTTCGTCCCATGGGCGATCGTTCGCTGCTGGTTGAACTGGGGGATGAAATCAGTCCCGCCATCAATCAGAGCGTCCAGGAACTGTTTGTCGGACTAGACCTTCAGAAGCCGAACGGGATCCTCGAACTGGTGCCCGGCTATCGATCCCTGCTGGTGATCTGTGATCCGGCGCTTATATCCCTGGCGGATCTCGAGCGAATCATTGTTGAAATCCATAACCACTTGGATCGATCACAGTTGCCGGAACCGCAGACTGTCCAAATCCCGGTAGTATACGGTGGTCATTACGGGCCTGACCTGGTAGAGGTGGCGCAATATCATCAACTAACCCCCGAGGAGGTGATCGGTTTCCACACCCAACCGACCTACCGGGTTTACATGATCGGTTTCACGCCGGGATACCCCTACCTGGGTGAGTTGCCGGATGCCATTGCCACGCCGCGGCGTAATACCCCGCGGACCCGTGTCCCGCGGGGATCGGTGGGAATTGCCCAGAAGCAGTCCGGTATTTACTCGGTTGACAGCCCCGGCGGGTGGCAAATCATCGGCTGGACACCGATCCATCTTTTCGATCCCCGGCGGAATCCGCCCAGCCTGCTGGTAATGGGGGATCGTGTACGATTTTATACCATAACCGCGGAGGAGGCCGATCAATGGCAGCCGGAGCAATCTTAGAAGTACTGTCGCCGGGTGCATTGACATCCGTGCAGGATTTGGGCCGCTACGGGCACGGCCGCTATGGTGTGGCGCCCAGCGGCGCGCTGGATACTTTCGCATTGCGAATCGCAAATCTATTAGTCGGCAACCGGGAGGATCAAGCCTGCCTGGAGACAATGTTGCTGGGCCCCAGGATCAGGATCCTGGCCGATACCCTAATTGCCGTCACCGGCGGCAACCTGCGGCCCCATCGCAACAAGCAGCCCGTCGAGATGTGGCGGGTGCATGCGTTCAAGAAGGATGACATCTTATCATTCAAATCGCCCGTCAGCGGCTTTCGAGCTTATACAGCTGTCGCCGGCGGTATCGGTGTGCCGCCGGTTATGGGCAGCAGGTCCACCAACCTGCCTTCCGGGTTCGGGGGATATCGGGGCCGGCCGGTCCAGAAAGATGATTTTCTGTTGTCCGGGGGATCGTGTCATAATTTGAGTGTTGCCGGCCGCGGCTTTAATTCCGCCTGGATACCGCACTATCCTAAAAACTGGGTGATACGGGTGATCTGGGGCCCCCAGGATGGCCATTTTCCCGACGAAAGCCGCAATCTTTTTTTAAATGCTTCCTATAAAATGTCACCGGAGTCCGATCGCACCGGAATTCGGCTGCAGGGACCGGTGATCGACCGCAAACCGGATATTGAAGAGTCCATCATTTCGGAAGGCGTGATATCGGGTTCAATCCAGATCCCGGGCGACGGCAAGCCCATTATTATTCTTGGCGAAACGGTAACCGGCGGATACCGCAAGATTGCGACCGTGATTTCAGCAGACCTGCCGCTGCTGGGGCAAATTAAACCGGGCGACGATCTGCAATTTGAAGCTGTTTCCCAGGAAACAGCACATCGAGCGCTGCATGAGGTGGCAGATAAAATCATTCGTTTCAAAGAAAGTTTATCCGCCTAGCCGGAATCCCTTGCGAAGAAGGAAATTGAACTCCGGGTCCGAAAGTTGGCTGCAACACAATACAAAGGAGGGTGAAAAATGGACATTGATGGCTATAAACTGTTTATTGATGGGCAGTGGATTAACAAGGAGGAAACCTTTGCCGATTACAATCCGGCGGCCGGTGACACGTGGGCCGAAATTCCCAACGGGACGCGGGAGGATGCCGCTCGGGCTGTCGCAGCAGCCGCTGCCGCGCAGGCTGAATGGGCGGCGTTACCCCACGCCCAGCGTGCCGGCTATCTGCTCAAAGCCGCAGACATTCTCGAAAAGCGCCAGAAGGACTTTGCCGATGCCTTGATCGATGAGGGCGGCTCGTGGATCGGAAAAGGCATGTTCGAAAGCGGCTATGTTCCCGGCCTTTTTCGCACCGCGGCCGCTGCAGTCTACCAGGTGACCGGGGAGATTCTGCCTTCCGACCACGGCAAAGTCAGTATGGTGGTCCGCCAGCCCCTGGGCGTCGTATCGGTCATATCGCCCTGGAATTTTCCGTTGCTGCTCTCGGCACGTGGTCTGGCCTTTGCTCTGGCGGTCGGCAACACGGTCGTGCTGAAGCCTTCGGAGGAAACGCCGGTCTCGGGCGGATTGATGATTGCCGAGCTTTTCGCTGAAGCGCAACTGCCCCCGGGCGTGTTTAATGTGGTGACATGTTCCCGTGACAATGTTGCCGAAGTCGGCGATGAGCTGATCACCAACCCGCTGGTCGGGGGAATCAGTTTTACCGGATCGACGGCTATCGGACGTCAGGTGGCCTCCAAAGCCGGCCTGATGCTCAAAAAAGCCTGTGTCGAACTGGGCGGTAAGGATTCACTGATCATCCTCGAAGATGCCGACATGGAGCTGGCGCTGAATGCAGCCTCTTTCGGCACCTTCATGCACCAGGGACAAATCTGCATGTCGGTCGAAAAAATCATCGTCGATGAATCCATCGCCGCCGAGTTTACCGAGCGATTTGTGGCCAAGGTGAAATCCTTCAATGTCGGCGATCCACGTGAGATGCCCAATGTCATCGGACCCATCATCAATCAGCGGCAATTGGATAAGATCCACGGCCAGGTTACCGACGCGGTCGATCAGGGCGCCCAATTGCTGGCGGGCGGCACATATGAAGGATTGTTCTACCAGCCGACGGTATTGACCGGCGTAACACGCGAGATGCGGGTTTATCAGGAAGAAACCTTCGGCCCGGTGGCACCGATTATAACGGTCAGAGGCGTCGATGAAGCCGTGGCTGTGGCCAATGATTCCGAATACGGTCTTTCGGCAGGCATCATCACCTGTGATGAAGAGAAAGGACTGGCGATTGCCAATCGCCTGCAAACGGGCATGGCCCACATCAATGACAGCTCCGTGAATGATGAGCCCCATGTACCGTTCGGCGGCATGAAAAACAGCGGACTCGGCCGTCACGGCGGTAAAGCATCCGTCGAAACGTTTACCGAGCTGCGCTGGTTGACGCTGGAGCGTGGCGGCCGGCATTATCCGCCCCCGTTCATGGTTGCACCCCGGTGATAGTGCTTGCCATACAAAACCTGCCATGGCGGGATTGCAAGCTCAGCAATTTGTTGATGTATTTTGAAATTTTAACTAAATTATCTGCAAATTGTTGAACCATTCTTACTCTCACTTGGAAGCTTTGCTTGGTTGGCGAGACAACAACTAGTTCTAGCATTCACACAAAGTTACATCGACCTCCGGTCGGCCCGGGTTTCGTTGCCCGGCCCCATTTGTTGGAGCGCCTGGAAAAATACCTTCAAAGGCCGGTCACACTGGTTTCTGCACCGGCCGGCTACGGCAATAGCACACTCGTGAGCAGCTGGTTGGAAGCGTGCGATTGTCCCGGCGGTTGGGTATCTCTGGATAAAAATGATAATAATTTACACCTGTTCCTGAGTTATTGTTTAACTGCGGTTCAGCACATGTTTCCCGATGCCGGCCGGAAAACTCTGGCCATGGTAAATGCACCGACACTTCCCTCGGTGTCGTTGTTGGCCGGCAGCTTCCTCAATGAACTGGAACTGATTGCGCAGCCCTTTATTCTGGTGCTGGATGATTATCACCATATCCAGGATGAATCCGTGCACGATCTGCTCAATCAACTACTGCACCATCCACCACCATCCATGCATCTGGTGCTGATTGGCCGGCGTGATGCCCCCCTGCCGATATCCACCCTGCGAGCACAGGGCCGGCTGACGGAGATCCGAACCCAGGACCTGCGCTTTTCCCAAGCCGAAACCATGTCGTTTCTGAATCAGTTACTGGGAAATCCGATCGATTCGTCCACAGCCTTCGCTTTGGAAGAAAAAACCGAGGGCAGGGTGACCGGTTTGCGCCTGGCAGCCCTTTCCATGCGCCATCGGGGTGATATCGAGCCCAGGTTGCTCGCACCGCAAGTGGATGCGCAATATGTGATGGAATATCTTTTCAATGAGGTTTTCGCCCACCAGCCGCCGGAAGTCAGCCAATATTTGCTGGGCACCGCCATCCTGGACCACTTCTGCGGCCCGTTGTGCCAGGCAGTGTGCGTCCCAGGTGTTGATCCGTTTACCTGTGATATCGGAGGGTGGGATTTCATTGCCTGGCTCAAAAGGGAAAACGCGTTATGGTACGGATCAATTTTGTCGATGGCAGTACCCAATCAGCTATCCTGCGGTCTGCAAGCCCCTCATTTACGGTGCCCTCTCCCGGTACAAAGGGGGCGGTCGGCCTTAACAAATCGTAAAACTCCAATTGAGCTAAAGCGCTCAATGGTTGTGGTGAGTAGTTGGTTGTTCGTTGTGTATGGAATGGGTCGACAATCAATGAGTGAGATATAAATTTTAGGTAATTGTTTTACAACAAACCACTATCAACAAACTACATACACTCTGGTATTTTTTTAAAGCTCGATTCGGGTATTACTTCTAATAATAGAAGAACAGTTCATAATGTATAGCTAACAACAGAAAGGAGAGACACAAAATGGCTAAAGAAAAAGTGAAACATCTGAGCGGTGTATTTGCATCGGTTTTTGCCCACCACGGACACATTACCAAAGAAGAAGCGCAAGAAATCAGCGGCCTGGCGGATCATGAGTTTGAAAAGGCCTATGATAAAGCATCTAATATCGCTGAAAACGTCATGCAGCATGAAGGCGAGAAAATGGATAAATTCCTGGAACATTTAGCCAAAGAAATTGACAAATATTTCGATCACTATGGCGGGAAGTTGTTCAAATAAGTTTTTTTTGAGTTGAAACTTGTTCATTACAAAGGAGAACCCGAGGATATTTTTCTTTTGTCCATCGAGAGTTGACGATAGGCAAAAAAACTGACAACGATGGGCTCCTGAACCCTTACGGCTGTGGTGTGTCGATCGGTCTGGTGGCGAGCTTTTAGAATGAATTGTTATTTGCTTTGAGCAATTCTATGCTTTTGAGAATATTTTTCTTATCCACCAACTGGTCAGTAACAAATTTATGCACAATGCTTGAAAGCAGGGTTTGATAAGGCAGACCCTCACTATCAGCACGTAATTTCAATTGTTCTAGATCATGTGTTTTGAGTCGTAAACTAATGTTCTTTTTCTTATTAGCCCTTTGAATAATATTTTCAATTGATGCTCTTTTATTTTTACTGACAGTGGTCCAAGACTCTATGTTGTCTTCAATTGCTTGTTCAAATTTGTCTAATTTTGAATTCATGGTTTCACCCTGTGTATTTTTTCGATAATTTTCTACTCGGGTATGTTGTTTTTAAAATTATATTTGAATTTTCGTCAATCAAGAAAGGCACAGCATAAACATAATTATTTAAAGAAATTACAAAAATTTGTTGGTCCGTTCTTGATGGATTTTCTAAAATATCAAGATAGCCTTTTCGCAAAATGATTTCAGATATCTGTTCAAAGGAAATCTGTCGTTCAAGCTGTAATTTTATGTTTTTTGCATCATCCCAGATAATCATGCTCGGCCAGGGTAATTTTGAATATTCTACTCATTTAAGGTCTTATGTATGTTTAATGTATATTCATTTAGATTAATTTAGTCAAGTTTTTATATTGGTTTATGGAAAAACTTCAGAAAGAATATTTGATCGAAATGGAAGATGTGGTGGTGGTGACCAAAGACGACGGAGGTAAGGTCAAGCTGCACCAGGCCGTCAACCTGATCGCGGCCGGTGCGGTGGGAGGCGGTTTCTGGGGGATGCTGATCGGCATGCTTTTTATCAACCCGCTGTTGGGTGCTGCGATCGGGGCCGGCGCCGGCGCCCTTTCGGGCAAATTTCGTGATCTCGGTATCAGCGACGATTTCATCAAGGAACTCGGTGAGACTTTCCAGCCGGGAACCTCCACTCTCTTTGTGCTGGTGCGTAAAGCCACCCCGGACAAGGTGCTGGAGGGACTCAAGGGTTTCAAGGGCAAGGTTCTCAAGACTTCGCTCACCAAGGACAATGAAGAGGAACTGCGGGAAGTTCTGGAACAATGAAAAGTTTAAAACTCAGTATGAAAACGTTGCGATCCGATCTGGTTTCCGGGTTTGCCACCGGTCTGTTCAGCATTCCCGAGGGGATGGCCTATGCCAAGCTGGCGGGGGTCAATCCGGTCTATGGCCTGTATTCCGGGATGATTTCCACCATTGTGGCGTCGCTGACCACCGGGTCTATATTGATGATCAGCACCCTGACCAGTGCGATTGCCCTGTCCACGGCCAGTGTCATCCAGGTTGCCGGCATCCAGCACGGCCAGATACCCCAGGCCTTGTTTACCATCACCTTTCTGGTCGGCGCGGTTATGTTTGTGATGGGCCTGCTGCGGCTGGGCAGCGTGGTCAATTTTGTCTCCAATGCCGTAATGACCGGTTTTGTGGCCGGGGCCTCGCTGTTGATCATTATCGGGGAACTGGGCGACTTCTCCGGCTACGACCCGTCGGGGGCCAACAAACTGATGAAGGTGGTGGACTGGATCGCCAACATCGGCCAGTGGGAACCCGTGACCACGGCCGTTGGCCTGGGCACCGTTTTTCTTATGGTCATCTTAAAACGTTTCGGGCGCACGGAAAAGCTGGCGGCCATCATCACGCTTTTTGTGATGACCATTGTGGTCAAGCTGCTCAGCTTATCATCAGTCGCGCTGGTGGGCAGTATTGCCAAGATTCCCAACAGCCTGCCCACGCCCATGCTGCCCAGCGTTGAGATGATTCCGAAACTGGCCCTGGGTTCCGTGTCCGTGGCGCTGGTGGCGCTGATCCAGGGAGCCGGCATCAGCACGGCCTATGCCAACCCCGACGGCAGTCATCCCAGCGCATCGCGTGACTTCACCGGTCAGGGGCTGGGCAACCTGATCGGCAGTTTTTTCCAGTCCATGGGGACCGGCGGCTCTCTGTCGCGTACCGGCATCAGTGTCGGGGCCGGGGCGTCCTCCCGCCTGGGCGGCGTCTTTGCCGGGCTCTGGCTGGGGCTGATTGTGCTGTTGTTCGGCAGTGTTGCCGAACTGGTGCCCTTGAGCGTCATTGCCGGGATGCTGTTCGTCATCGGTGCGGAGTTGATTGTGGGCCGCCTGCCGGATGCCCGGCTGGTGTTGGCCTCGTCCCGGGGATCGTGGCCGCCGGACTGGTTACCTTTCTCTCGGCCCTGTTTATACCGCTGCAGTGGACTATTTTTCTGGGAGCCGGGATGTCCATGATATGGTACATTTACGCCTCAGCCACCCATGTTCGCTTGTTGCATCTGGTTCGCACGCATGATGGGAAATTCGAAACCGATGAAGTTCCTGAAGTTTATCCCTCCAATCAGGCGACGGTGGTTGTCTTCGAGGGCAACAAGTTCTTCGCCGAGGTTCCGCTCTACGATGAATTGCTGCCTTCACGGCAGAATGTTACAAACGCGGTGGTCATATTGCGCGCCCGCTATCAGGAATCCGTCTCCAGTACCGGCTTCAAATGGTTGGAGCGTTATGCAACAGAGCTGCGTCGGTCGGGCAATTTGTTGATGCTGGCCGGAGTTGAATCCCATGTGATGCAGAAGCTGGAAAAAGCGGGATTGCTGGACCTTATCGGAAAGGAAAATGTATTTGCGTCAGGACCGGTTCTGGAGGCTTCCTTGATTGAAGCACTTGATGCGGCTGAGGTGTGGTTGAAGAATCGGGATAAGGACTCGTAACATAACGTAAGCTTAAGTTAGTGTCTGTACTCATCGTACTCGTCGTCGTTGTCGGGCATGAGTCATTTAATCTCTCACAGAGCCCACAGGGTACGCAGAGAAAAATCAACAAAACTCTGTGATCTCCGCGGGCTCTGCGAGACAAAGGGCAAATGGGTAAATTGGGCAAAACCCCAAAGGCCGAAATTAGAACCTACCCCCAATTGTATTAGGTGAAACGATGCCTTTTTTTTCGCTCTTCACGTTTACGACGCTGGTACATGTGCTGATCATAATCGGCATATCCATTCGGATCATCCAGGTGCGGCTGCCGGTGGCGACATCTCTGGCCTGGCTGCTGCTGGTGTTCTTCTTGCCTGTGGCGGGCACAATTGGCTACCTGGTTTTCGGAGAGAAGCGTCTGGGGCGAAAATTTACGGAACGCTCCCAGGCCATCAAGGGCCGTTATGACAACTGGCTGAGTGGACTGCCGAACGAAATTCGGTCCGACCTTCAACGGTTGAGTCCGCAGGCCAGGTCTCTCAGCCGCCTGGCGGAAACTACCGTTAATATACCGGCACTTTCCGGCAACCGGCTCCAGCTGCTGGAAGCGGCCGAGCCGATTCTTCGCTCGATTATCAACGACATCGACCGTGCCGAAAAATTCTGCCACCTCGAGTTTTACATCTGGACTGAAGGCGGTATGGCGGACGAGGTGGGGGCAGCCCTTCTGCGGGCGGCCGGCCGCGGCGTGACCTGCCGTGTGCTGCTGGATGCGATCGGAAGTGCTGGTTTTTCAAAAGGTCACCTGCTGGCGCAGCTTAAAAACGGCGGCATCGAAGTGGCCTTTGCCCTGCCGGTCAGCGCGCTCAGTGTGTTCAAGGTGCGGCCTGATCTGCGGCTGCATCGTAAAATTGTCGTCATCGATGATACGGCCGGCTACACCGGCAGTTTTAACCTGGTGGATCCCCGCTTTTTCAAACAAGATGCCGGCGTCGGGGCGTGGGTCGACGCCATGGTACGTCTGGAAGGCCCTGCTGTTCCGGCCCTCAACGCGCTTTTCAAGTGGGACTGGGAAGTGGAGACCGGCCGCGATCTGGATGCGAAGGCCGAAAGCGGAGCTCCTTCCGCCGATCTTCGCACAGGTGAAACTGATGTGCAGGTGATTCCTTCAGGTCCGGGCAAAACCGGCAATAATATTTATCAACTACTACTGCTGTCCATTTACTCCGCCCGGCGTGAAATAAATATGACCACGCCCTATTTCGTGCCCGACGAGGCGGTCAGCACGGCCCTGTTGACGGCGGCCGAGCGCGGCGTCAACGTGACGGTCATTATGCCGCAACGCAACGATTCCCGGCTGGTGCACTACACCTGTCGTTCTTATTTTGATGATATGTTGTCCGCCGGAATCCGAATTTTCGGCTTTAAAGACGGACTGCTGCACACCAAAAGCGTTGTGGTTGACGGACAAGTCGCTTTATTCGGCTCGGTCAATCTCGATGTCCGCAGTTTCTGGCTGGATTTCGAGGTGACCCTGGGCGTGTATGACCCGGATTTCGCAAAACAACTGCTGGCATTGCAAGATAAGTATATCGAAGACTCAATTCCCGTGGATTTACAAACCTGGCAGCAGCGGCCGGGCAAGGAGCGTTTTATCGAAAACCTGGCGCGGCTGGCCAGCCCGCTTCTTTAAAAAGTGCATTAGCGTGATTAGAATATTTTTTATTTTAGGTCCATATCGCTTTTCAAATAAAAAAATACGCCAATTTTACAACCCCCTATACTCCATTTGGGGGCTGTTGCCGTGCCTAAAACGGTATTAGATTCCAAAATGAACATCGAGTTCTCCGGGCGGGCAGGCGGATTCGACGTTTATCTTGCAAAACAACCATGAACGGCATAAATATAATCTGTTTCTGGTTTTGCCCTGTGTACTCTGTGGGCTCTGCGAGAGTTTAAATGGCATTTATCGGGACCATGACCTTCACGAGCACCCAATATACCTAAAGGCCATAATATTCTGGCCCAATGTGGAAATAAGCATGGCGGATAATGAAACGCATACCACTACAAAGGATTTCGCCGTGGCATACGGCAGCTGCATCGACTAGCAATACCTTAATTTCGCAATCAAACGCCGCGAGATTTTCATTACCATGGAGGGAATCACAAATGGACTCATTCATCGCCTGTCACGAGTGTGATGTGATCCACCGTATCAAACCCCTGCCGGCCAAGGTGGCGGCGCACTGTATACGGTGCGGTGCGGTTCTTTACAAGCACAAACCCAACAGTCTGGAACGTACCCTGGCATTCGCCTTTGCCGGTTTGATATTGTTTATTCTGGCAAACTCGTTCCCCTTTCTGGGGTTGAAGATAGGTTCTCAGGTCCGTCAAACAACGCTTATTACCGGAATATACGAGCTTTATGTCCAGGGTATGCAGGTGATCGCGATCCTGGTGCTGCTGACCACCGTGCTGGTGCCGTTCACCCAAATGATGTGCCTGTTTTACATTTTGTTGCCGCTCAAATTCGGCCGGGTGCCCGGAAGACTGCCGCGCGTATTACGGTTCCTGAACAGCATGGGACCCTGGAGCATGATGGAGGTTTTCATGGTCGGTATCCTGGTATCCGTTGTAAAATTGGCCAAAATGGCGATAATCATACCGGGTATTTCCCTGTATTCTTTTTTGGCGCTTATCTTCGTCCTGTGCGCCATGACCGTTTCACTGGATACCCACCTGATCTGGCATAAATGGGAGGCGCATCGATGAGCGATTTTACTACAGCACGCAGTGCAGGGTTGATCAGCTGCCACAGCTGTCATCTTCTTTGTGAACGGGGCAAGCGCTCGTGGGACAGGGTATGTCCACGTTGCGGCGCCAGCCTGCATGATCGCAAACCCAACAGCATCGCGCGGACCTGGGCCCTGGTGATAGCGGCCATCATTTTCTACATTCCCGCAAATTTGCTTCCCATCACCATCGTTATTTCACTGGGCAAGGCCCAGTCGGACACGATCATGAGCGGCGTCATCTATTTTATTCACACCGGGATGTGGCCCATCGCCCTGGTCATCTTTTTGGCCAGTGTATTCGTTCCGCTGCTGAAGCTGCTCATTTTGATATTCCTGTTGATCAGCGTACAGCGCAAGTCCAGCTGGCGCCAGAAAGACCGCACCGTGCTTTACCGGATTACCGAGATCATCGGCCGCTGGTCGATGGTCGATATTTTTGTGGTGACCATCCTGGTGGCCCTGGTGCATCTGGGAGGCCTGGCAACCATCCATGCCGGTCCCGGAGCGATTTTTTTCGGCGCGGTGGTGGTGATCACCATATTCGCTGCCATGAGTTTCGATCCCCGGTTGATCTGGGACAAAGAGGAGGTATTGCATGGGTAATTCTAGAAAGGATAAGTCTGAATTAAAGGGTTTACCTGAACCCGAATTCCGGACGAAAAAACGCCGTATTTCCATCGTCTGGCTGGTGCCGCTGGTTGCCTTGGCTATCGGCGGTTGGCTGGTTTACAAAGCCCTCTCCGAAAAAGGACCGACAATTACCATCACCTTCAAGTCGGCCGCGGGGTTGGAGGCCGGCAAGACCAAGATCAAGTACAAAGATGTCGAACTGGGCCAGGTTGATTCCATCGATTTGGACGATAATCTCTCCCAGGTAATCCTGAAGGCCGAGCTGGTTAAAAAAGCGAAAAAATTCCTCTCGCAGAACACGCGCTTCTGGGTTGTGCGGGCCCGGGTTGCGGCCGGCGGCGTTTCCGGGCTCGGCACCCTTTTTTCAGGGGCCTACATCGGACTTGATCCGGGCGAACCCGGCCGGCCGGCAACCCATTTCGAGGGGCTGGAGACGCCTCCGGTGGTGACCACCGATCTGCCGGGCAGTCATTTTGTGTTGAGGGCTGCGAGCCTTGGGTCTTTGAACATCGGAGCCCCGGTCTACTTTAGGCGGATCGAGGTCGGCCAGGTGGTCAGCTTCAAACTGGACGAAGACGGGCAGGCGGTGACCGTCGGGGTGTTCGTCCATGATCCCCATCACAATCTGGTGCGCAAAAACACCCGGTTTTATAACGCCAGCGGTTTGGATGTCGACATCGGTGCCGAAGGTATCCGGGTGGACACGGAATCATTGGTGACATTGATGATCGGCGGCCTCGCCTTTGACACGCCGGTCAACCAGGAACCCGGTGAACCGGCCGCGGAAAATGACGTTTTTCAACTCTACAAGAACCGTGAGAGCATTTCTGAGAAGACCTTTACCCGCAAGAGCCGGTGGCTGCTGTATTTTGGCAGTGGTGTCCGGGGGCTGACAAGTGGTGCGCCGGTTGAATTAAATGGTATCCAGATCGGTTCGGTGCTGGATGTCAATCTGGAGTTTGACGTTGAGAAAGAGGCCTTCAGTATCCCCGTTCTGATTGAGACCGAGCCGGGCCGCATAAAGTCTACCGGCAAGATGCCTGAAGGTGCTGAGAATCAAAGAGTCATGGATTATCTCGTGGCAAAAGGTATGCGCGCCCAGCTTAAAACGGGCAGTCTGATCACCGGGCAGCTGCTGGTTGCGCTCGAAATGCATCCGGAAGCACCGCCGGCCAAAATCAACTGGGACGGCCTGTACCCGGAGTTTCCCACGATTCCGACAACGATGGAGGAAATTACGACCAGCCTGACCCAACTGCTGAAGAAACTGGAAAAGCTGCCCATCGAACAGATCGGCAACGACCTGCGCGATGCGGTTTCCGGCGCCAAACGTCTGACGAATTCACCCGATTTACAAAAATCCATCACCGCCTTAAATCAGACGCTGAATCAAGCGCAGAAATTCGTCGCAACTCTGAACACGGGTATCGCCCCTGAATTGAAATCAGCGGTTTCCAATTTGAATGCTGCGCTAATACAGGCCCAAAAGCTAGCCAAGAGTCTTAATTCGAATGTTGCCCCCCAGGCTGACCGTACCCTCAAGGAGCTTCAATCAGCGGCGCGTTCCATTAAGATTTGGGCCGAATACCTTGAGCGACACCCTGAAGCCTTGATTCGCGGCAAGGGCAAATCAAAGAGGAGGTAAAACAGTGAAAGTATTTTTACGTTGTCAAAAGCACGTTGCAATGATTTTTCTGTCGCTGGCCCTGGCGGGTTGTTTGGGCGGCAAATCGTCGCCGACAAACTTTTATATGCTCAGTCCGATGAGTCCGTCCCAGGCCGGTACATCGCCTGTATCCGCAGAAGCCCGCATCCATATCGGCCTCGAAACGGTTGTGATGGCCGAATACTTGAATCGCAACGAGATCGTCCTCAACCTGGACAATACAATCTATCAGCTCGCAGAGTTTAATCAGTGGGCGGAGCCGCTGAACGATAACATGACGCGCGTGCTTGAAGAAAACCTGACAAATCTGCTGCAAAACGATTCGATCGAGGTTTTCATGGCTTCGGAAAGCTCGATTCCGCTCGACTACCGGCTGGAGGTGGATGTGTTGCGCCTGGACGGCAACTTGGGGGATCAGGTCAGGCTGGTGGTTCAATGGGCGCTTTTGGAGGCTGAGGAAGACGATTTGATACTGATGCGACGATCGGAATATCAAGAGAAGGTCGCAGATGTAACAATCAAAGGATTGGTGCTGGCAAAAAGCCGAATGGTTGAAAAATTGAGCCGGGACATGGCCGCTGCAGTCAGAAAGGCACTGGCAAATTAGGACTGAGCGATGAGGACTGAGGGTAAAAAAGAAAGGCGCATGGCGCATGGCTCAAGGCGCACGGCAAAGGAAAAGGACTGAAGGCAGAAGACAGAGGAGAGAATCTGGAAGGCGGAAGGTGGAAGGGAGAAAGAAGTAATCAAGCTCATAGCTGATAGCTCATAGTTCAGAGAATAAAATACAGAACTTAGAGGTGGAAATTCGAACCCGCCGTCGTCCCGCTCGCAGCGCATCTATGGTGCGGCAAGCAGAAAACGGAAGACAGAGAACAGAAAACAGATAACAGAGGAAAGAAGGCGAGAGGGTGGGGGTAACTTGGGAATGCGAGAAGAAGTCCGCAATCCGCAATCTGAAATCAAAAGCGTTCCCATCATCGCCATGACAGCCCATGCCATGGCCGGGGATGAGCAAAAAAGCCTGGCAGCCGGCATGGATGATCATGTCACCAAGCCCATCGATCCGGACAAACTATTTGCCACCCTCCAGAAGTGGATTCGGCCGGTTGCAGAGCGGGATGCCGTCCCACAGAGTTTAGCCACCCCAGGAGGACCGCCGATGCCTGACGCATCGCCCGAACCTGATCCGACGGTACCGGACGAAGATCAACTGCCGGAATCATTGCCGGGATTTGATCTGGCGGCCGGTTTAAAACGATTGCGGGGCAACAAACGGATTTACCGCAAACTGCTGCTTGATTTTGGGGCTAACAATGGTGAAGCCGCCGGCGAAATCCGTGATGCATTGGCAAGCGGGGATTTTGATCAGGCCCTCAGCCTGATTCATAATCTCAAAGGGCTGGCCGGTAATTTAGAGGCCACCGGCCTTCAGGCTGCCGCAGTGGATATGGAGCTCGTTAAAGGACAGACCCGGAAGACTGCCTCCGATAAGGAACTGAACCGGAAATTTGTCAAACTGGAAAAGGCCATCAATCAGGCTCTGGAAGCGGTTCTAACATTAGGGCTGCCGGTTGAAGAAAAAAACATTGAACCCTCTGCTGAATGGCTGGCAGAAGTTCCGGTGGGGCAGGTAAAAGAGGTAACCGATCGCATCAAAGCGGCTGCTGATTTGGGCGATGTAATGCAAATCCAATCCATTGCGGATGAACTCAGGTACGCAAATGATGCGGTGGCGCCTTTCTGTGACAAATTAATTCAACTGGCAGAGGATTTTGATTTCGATGGTATTCAAAGATTTATGGGCGAATATGACAGCTAAATCAAGTTAGATTCCTAGAAATGCTTCCCTAAACATATCACTTTCAAGCAGCTCCCGGCCGGAGCCTTCGCCGACGATTCTGCCGGTTTGCAGAACATAGGCGCGATCAGCCAGATCGAGGGCTTCGCGCACGTTTTGTTCCACCAGTAAAATGGTGATACCTTCTTCTTTGAGTTTGCGGACCGTATCCAATACCTCATCCACCAATAGCGGGGCCAATCCCAGCGAAGGCTCGTCCAGCATCAGGATGCGGGGGCGGGACATCAGGCCGCGACCGATGGCGACCATTTGCTGCTCACCGCCGGACAGGGTGGAGGCGGGCTGTTTGCGGCGTTCTTCTAGTTTCGGGAAAAGGCTGTAGACGAACTGCAGGTTTTGTTGAACCTGTTGATTGTCATCGAGAACATACGCCCCCAGCATGAGGTTTTCTTCGACGGACAGCGGACCGAAAAGCATTTTCTCTTCGGGAACGCAGACGATCCCCAGGCGCACAATCGCTTCCGTTTGGAGTTTTTGAATTTCGCGATTTTTATATAGGATCCGGCCTTCAAAAGCGTGCTGGGTACACATCACGGCCCGCAGAAGGGTGGACTTGCCGGCTCCGTTGGCTCCCAGCACACTCACCGTTTCACCCTGATTCACCTGCAGGGAAACACCCTGCAGGACCGGTAAGCCGGAATATCTTACTTTGATGTCTTTGATTTCTAGAATAGGCTGGTCCATATTTACATACTTCGCTATGTATTGTTTAGGTGACGAATATATGGTTTCAGGTGTCAGGTTTCAGCCCGACAGCCGGCAACTGAAATGTGATTCCCTTAAGTTGAAAAGCGAACCGCAGAACCGCAGAATATCGAATATCGAATTTCGAAGGGTGGTATCGCTGCGCTCTATCCTTTTTTTAAACACTGCTTACCAAAATTCTGATCTGTCTCCTACAACAAGCCTGACACCTGACACCTGAAACCTGACACCTGAAATCTCACAACTGTTGGCTCAGTCCTCTGCCTTCCTCATTCAGTCCTCAGCCCTCAGTCCTGATTTGTGTTCTGCTGCATAGCGCTCGCCCAGGTAGGCCTTGATTACCGCAGGATCTTTGGCGATATCGCCGGGATTGCCTTCGGCAATTTTTTGGCCGGAGTCCAGTACAATAACCCGATCGCTGATTTTCATCACCAGCTCCATGACATGTTCGATCAGCATGACGGTAATTCCCAGGTCATAATGAATGTGTTTGATGCTGGTCAGGATTTCTTCGATTTCGCTGGGATTTAATCCGGCGGCAACTTCATCCAGCAGCAGCATCCTGGGATCGGACCCCAGAGCGGTGGCCATGGTCACCCGCTTTTGAGCTGCCACCGGCAACTCACTGACCAGGTAATCGGAAACATCCTGCAGCTTCAATAAGGCCAGTATTTCTTCGGCCCGGGTTTTGGCCTGGGCGCGGGAGCGGGTGCGCATGAAACAGCCGACCATCACATTTTCAGCCACGTTCAAATCACCGGAGGCTGTATAAACCTGAAACGTGCGTGCCAGGCCGCGCCTCGCGACCTCGTGTGCTTTTAACTCGGTGATATCCTCTCCTGCAAAGAGAATTCGGCCGGCGCTAACCTGGTGCAGCCCGGAGATGCAGTTAAACAGCGTGGTTTTACCGGCCCCATTGGGTCCAATCAATCCCACCAAGTCCCCTTTTTCCGTGGAGAAGGAAACATCACTGTTGGCTCTTAATCCGCCGAAATCCTTGGTGACGTTGTGAACTTCGAGTAATGCCATTATTTACGTTTCCTCCGGCGAATTTTTTCAACAATGCCCCATATGCCCCTGGGCTCAAAGGCCGAAACCAGCATGATGATTATCGCGTAGATAATAATATCAATGCCGACCAGACCGGCCGTGGCCCCGAGCCATTCTTTGAGGTAGCTTTTGAGTGGAATCAAGATGCCGGCACCGATGATCGGCCCCCACATTGAGCCGGCACCGCCAAGCATGGCCATCAGGGCGATCAGGATGGAAATGCTCAGGCTCATGGTGTCTTCCGGCTCAATATTTTTGATGTAGCAGGCATGAAACGATCCCACCACACTGACGAAGGCCGTGGCAATGGCATAGGTTTTGACTTTGGCCAGGTGCACGTTAATTCCCAGGGAGCGGGCTACATCCTCATTGTCCTTGATACATCTGAGCTGAAAACCCAGGCGCGACTTGCGAAACCAGTTGATGTAAAGAAGGCCGATTATAAAAAAAACGAGCAGGACATAATTATAGTAAATATCTTCCTTAAAAATCAGTCTCAGGAAATCCGGTGGTTGGTATTTGATCGGGGATATTTCTAGCCCCCTGGCCGCCCCGACAAAATCCCAGACTTCAAAAAGATCCTTGAGCACCAGGGAGGTGGCAATGGTGGCAATGGCAAAGTAGTGACCTTTAAGCCTGAACAGCGGATACCCGATGATAAAGGACCACCCCACCGACAGGCACACTCCGATAGGCATGGAAACCCAAAAAGGGATGTCCCAGTATATCAGCATGACAGCGGTTGTATAGGCCCCGATACCCACGTACTGGGCTTTGCCCAGATCGACCTGGCCGCCGTAACCGCCGATGGTGTTCCAGCCCATGCCGTAGAGCGAGAACATGAGAAACTGGATCATGGTGGCCATGGCATAGGATGAAAAATGAAATATCGGGAAAGCCAGCAAAAAAAGTAGTACCAGGGTTGCCACGATCAGATCGATGCGGGGAAAGTCCGAAAAATCGAGCGCGTTTTTTATTGCTTCCATCCGAACAACCCCCTGGGCCTGAGCACCACAATCAAAAAGTAAGCCACATATACCCACATGTATTTAAACGATGTCATGGGGACATTCATCATCCAATCAGAGTCGAACGTGTAGGAAAAAAAATCCCAGAATCCGGGAATTTCGGTAATCATACCCACCACCAGCCCGGCAAAAAACGCTCCCGGTACACTGCCGAACCCGCCCAGGGCCACGATGGCAAAGGCGAGCATCGTAAACAGCAGCCCGATGAACGGATTTACCGACCAGAAATTGACAATCAGCGCACCGGCGATGGTCACCGTCGCCCCGCCGATGCCCCAGGCCAGGGCATTCATTCTTTCGGTGGGAATCCCCATGTAACGGGCACCCTGGGCATTCAAAGAGGTAGCGGTCAGGGCTTTGCCCATTTTCGTCCGGTTCATTAACTGCCAGATTCCCCAAAAAGCCAGCACCGACAGCCCGGCGGCTGCCAGTTTGGTGGCCGGAATAATGACCCCCATGCCGATATCAAAGCTTTTGCCGACCAGCAGCCCGTGATGCAGGGCCCGGTCCTCGGCCCCGAAAATCAGCAGGGCCAGATTTCTTAGCAACAGCATCAGGCCGAATGTCCCGAGAAGCTGGGCGATCATGGGCCCTCTGAGCAAAAATTTAATAAACCCGGTGTAGCAAACAATTCCCAGCAGAAAGCCCACCACGGCTGCCACGGGTAAAGTCAACAGCGGATCCAAACCGGTGGCCTGGGCCGTCAACAGACCGGTATACATGCCGATCATGAGGAATTCACCATGGGCAAAGTTGACGATATCCATCACCCCGAAGATGATCGTCAGACCCAGGGCCACCATGGCCAGCACCATGCCGAACAGCAGGCCGGCAACGATTGAACTTAGCAGGATGTCCATAAGAAGAAATGCCTAAAATTAGAAAATGCCTAAAGTGCCTAAAATTAAGGAATTCTGTCAATTTTAATGAGTTAGCGCCCTGTTCTTGAAGCATTGATAAGTAGCTATGTCAAAATATATTGACCAGGAGGGGAGGAGTACTGGCGTGATGGAGTAATGGTCTTTATCCAAAACTCCAATACCCCAATACTCCAACACTCCAATACTCCATGGAAGTTGATACATTCCCGCCCCATCCCTCTAACCTCAGAGGGATGGAGAACGGGATACAATTTCAAGCTATCGCTAATACTGCGGGAAGGGGTAGATCATGTCGGCTGATGCGACGTCAAATGGAAAGACGATCTCCAAACCGATTTTACCATCCGCGCCTTTTTGATACTGGCCAATGAGGCCTGAACCCAGCACGTTCTGGCCGATTTCATCTCCTGAGGAGGAAAATTCAATTCCGGCCCAGGGAACCACCAACTCATCACCGGGGATGTAAAGCTTGTTGGCCGCTTGTTGAATATCAGCCGGTTTGGTGGAGCCGGCGCTTTCGAGCACGTGGACCCAGGTTTGTAGCCCGGTAAACGCACGGGCCGAGGCGCCGCCCAGGTCATTGCCGGTTTTGGCCTTGTAGAGGACGTTGACCTGACCGGAGACCTTTTTGAGTTCAGCCACTTTGGGCAGAAATACGGTCCGGGTCATGATGCCGATAATCGAGTCGCCCAAGGTGTCGCGAAATTCCGGTTTCTCGAAGCCTGCGTCCTGGCCCCAGATGATATTGGGTTTAACTTTTTGGGCGCGCAGGGTTTTGACCATCAAAATCGCATCGGATGTATAGGACGCAAACAACATGGCGCCCGGGCGGGCCGCTTTCAATGAGCGGACCTCGCTCGAAAGATCCGGTGATTCCTTGGCATACAGCAGCGCCTTGCGCACTTTGAAGCCGTATTGATTGGCCCAATCCTGGATCATGAGTGAAACATTGGACCCCCATTCGGTTTTTTCACAGGCCGAGGCAATGGTATTGAGCTCTTCGGCCGGCACGGCTTTAACACCTCTGACTTTGCCCTCCTTCAGGCCATTGAGCAGATCAAAGAGATCTTTGGTAAACCATTTGTCATGGGGAGTTGTGCGCCAGAACCACTTAAAACCCCGCTGGGTCAGGGGCGGCGAGGTGGAGGTTCCGTTAATCATCGGAATCCCATGCTGTTCGGCGACGGCACTGACGGTTTTGGTAACCGAGCTGAAGTAACAGCCCAGAATGCCGTCGACTTTATCATCCAGGATCAGCTTTTTGGCCAGGTCGGCTCCCAGGGTGGGGTTGCCCTCATGGTCCTTGAAGATCAGTTCGATTTTGGCACCGCCTAAATTTTTGATGCCGGCGTTTTTGGCCATGGTCATGGCAATGTCGGGCATGGCGTTATTGGCGATCTGGGCCGCCAGTTCCGCACCGGCCCGCAGCTCACGCCCGGCCGCAGCGGCACCGCCGGTCAACGGGTAGATGACACCGATTTTAATTGTCTTTTGAGCCAGAACCCCCGCCGGGAAGATTATCCCGATGACTAACATCAGACTCAACACGCACAGTCCGTATCTCAAAGCTGTTTTCATTGTGTATCCTCCTTTCGAATTTATTAGCGCCTAAATTGCATGTGGAAGTTAATATATGATTTAGGTTCAGAAACTCTAAAGGAATCATTACGACCTGTCAAGGTGCAATCAGCGGATTGAATAGATTGTCGCGCGAGTTGGGTTCAGGAAATTTCAAACGATGGAAATTGAGTGAACCGTTAATTCTTCGCGGTTAGCTTGAAATGACGGTGTAAGCGCTTTTTGGTACTAAGGATGAGGGTCAAGTCTACGTTTATTATTTCAATTTCATATCATCTCTGTCCCTCAGGGGCCGGGGATTCGAAGATTGTAAAACACCCGGTCCGACTTGGCAGCCATATAGAAATCGCTTTGCGTGAGTCCATTAATTTTGTGTGTCCAGAGTTCGACCCTACATTTTCCCCAAGCCAGATAAAGGTCCGGATGATGGCCTTCCTCTTCGGCAATGGCGCCGATTTTATTCACGAAGGCCAATGCCTGAGCGAAGTCTTTGAATTTGTAGAGCCTTTCCAGATGGCCGTCTGGGTTAAGTGACCACCCGCTGTCGAGTTGTTTCAACATCTCATCGGTCTTTGCCCTGACCATTGGCGTAGCGCCACCACGACACGGCACGCATTTATTATCTGCAAGATTCATTCAATCCTCTTATCCGACTCCTTGACAGCCTATAAACATTATAATTCCACGATCTCCCATTGCAACCCCTGATCGCCGGCTTCCAAATTTTCTCGGGTTTTAATCCGGAACCCACTCCACTTTATAGCGGAAATAATCAATATCCGATTCTAAGTTGACCGGATCTTACCCATTGGTATTGAATCGGAGAAATCTCTGTCTTAACTTTTAGTGTTCAGAGTAAGGCTTGACATGTCGTCCAATCCAAAATCTGAAGATATCATCGATAGGATGAACTACATTCTTTTTGAGCGAGAGAAGTTTCGTGGAAATCGTGAAAATTATTACAACCCTGACAACAGTTTCCTGAACCGGGTTCTTGACGAAAAGACAGGCATTCCAATGTCTTGCTTACTGTAAAATCGGCGTTATGTTGAACATGTGCGATGGGTAAAACTGAAACTCTAGATAAGGAGAGACGCGATGTATTCAAAAGCAGATCTCTGCGATAAAATCCATGAACTTTATCCTCAGAGCGGGGAGTGTCATATTGATTTGAAGGTCGACTGGGATAATGAAAGAAACGCCTGGGCCGTCGATTTTAAAAAAGGTGTTCACAGAATAAAGCACTATCTGGAAGATGAAGATGCCGCTGCCTGCATGGAAGGAAAACAGTGTGTCAGCTTGGGGCTGGAGATAGGGCAGTTCGTGTATGGCGTTTCTTAGCTGTATTGGAGGTTACGCGCAAAGCTTGGTGATCGGATTGACAAATTATAAAGTTTATACAACAATTTGACACCATTTGGGTTACCGCTATTGACAAACAATACTTTTCGAATATCAGCCGCCTGTCAGCCAGGCGGCTGATTCCGTCGTTATTGAAGATCATTTCTATTTGGGTTCTTCAATGATGATGTACTCCTGGTTTGCTTCAAAGGTTTTCTGACCAATTCCTGAAACCTGCATTAAATCTTCAGGCATTTTAAAGGGGCCGTTTTTTTCACGATAGGCCACGATTTTGGCTGCATGACTCGGCCCGATACCTTTTAGCTGGGTAAGTTCCTCGGCCGAGGCTGAGTTAATGTTAATTTTCTTGGCTTCAGCTGCATTTAAATTCAGTACGCCGATCAGAATTACGAAAACAACCAGGAGCAGGGCAACAATCATTTTGCGGTTAATCATTTTTTCCTCCTTTCCATTTAGGTGTCCACGCCTTTGGCATGGAGTTGTTGAAATTAAGATAAACCAATTCCTTTATCTCGTTGTCTTGATATCGTTATCGGCTCCCCGGTGGCCGCTAGCGCGATGTCAATTAATACTTTCCAATAAGACATATTTTTGTTAATCAATAGTATAAATGCCCGGGTGGGGGGACAATCACCATTTTCGGTAAAGCACTCACAAGCTGGTAAGAAGGTCTTATTTCATCAAATTTGAAATGTCAATACAAATTTGCCTATATGCAATAAAAATTTGCACACGTTCCTCATTTTATAAAAGCGGCAGATGCGAATCACCGTGCAAATTTCATTAATTAATAACAATATAGATAAGGTTTAATGTCTAAATCAGAAGAAATAATCGGTCGATTGAAACAGGCGCTGGCAGCTCGATCCGACAGCCAAATGGCAACATATTTAGGCATTTCCCGGCAAAATATCGGTGCTGCCAGAAAGCGGGATGATGTTCCTCCGGGGTGGATTTATAAAGTGGCTGAGCTAACCGGATGCTCGATGGATTGGATCAGTTTCGGACTTGGACCTAAAATTCGGGTTGATTATTCAACACGGAGTGAGCAGCACCCGGGCCGGGTAGCCAGTCCGGAGTCACCCTATGGACCTCAAGGCCTTTCGGAACGTGATTCTGCTGGAGATTTGCAGCAAAATCGTGAAGGGTTCGGTTTTGGTGCAGCCGTTGAGATGCTGGCCCGGATTTACGACTCCAAAGATCGGTTTCTGATCAGTGCCGTTAGTGCAAATATTAAGCTAATTTGCGAAGCCATTGACATCAGGCAGCGCGAGCAGCGCACGACAAATGAAATGGAAGAATTGAAAAAACGCCTGATTGCCATCGAAAAGCAGATACCGCCGGAATAGTTGATCAACCGTCGAATGTTGGCTCTTTTAGCTTGTTGCCCTAAAAAGCATCACTTTAAACCCAGAAATCTGGTCGATTAGTAAGGAGGTGATCCAGATGACAACGAAGTTAATCGTTTGGGCGTACGTGACCTGGGCATCGATTAGGCGTAGAAGTCAATGGCTGAGCTTCGTCACGGCCTTTACCATTGCCACCGCTTTGCTCATCTCAGCTCCGATGGCGAACGATAAACCGTCACCGGTAAAGACGATAAAAGGGGCCGTCCAGAGCAAGCCAGTCAACCCATCCACCTTTGACAAAGACCTTCGCACCCTACCGAAGAAAAGGCCCTGGAAAAAGGGTGACCCGACTCGCGAAGTCCCCAAGATAAAGAGACCTAGCTCGCAGGCAAGCTCGCCTAGCAAGCAGATCAAATCGTTGGATCAGGAGCAAAGACGAGAACCTCAAACGGACCTGCAAGGAAAGCGGCAAGAGACCATGGTCTTCGATGCGTCTCAGAGTTCAAGCCGGCAGCCTCAAGAGACCTCGGGCCAGGCTGGAGACCTACATCCATCTATCCGCTATGCCGGCCGGCTCTCGACTGACACTCCCGGTACCCTGCCCCAAGGGGAGGCGACGATCATTGACGGATCCTTCTCCCAGACCGCGATCAACCGCTGGGGAGACTACAGCGCAATGAGTGTCGACCCCACGGACGACTGCACGTTCTGGTACACGAACGAATATGTAGCGACTAGCAACGGTACATGGGGCACTCGCATTGGGGCCTTCAGTTTTCCCACTTGCCAAGGAAACGACTTCACAGTGCCTGAACTCAATTTCGAGGGCATTTCTTTTACCGGTGCCTTCCCGCCGGATACAGTTGGTGACGTCGGTCCGAATCACTACATCCAGATGGTAAATGACGGCGCTGGCGGTTCTGTCTTCGCCATCTATGACAAGCTGGGCAACTCTGTGGTGGATCCGACCAGCCTGCAGTCCCTTTGGACCGCCGGGGGTCCCTGTGCCTCGGGCCTTGACGATCCCATCGTACTATACGACAGTCTTGCCGATCGGTGGTTGATGAGTGAGTTCGATTCCACTAGGTTCAATCTTTGTGTGTACATATCTCAAACGGGTGATCCGGTTTCAGGCGGTTGGTTCCTTTACGAATTCTTGGGTCCTGAACTTCTGGACTATCCCAAATATGGCGTGTGGCCGGATGCTTACTATGTCTCGAGCAATGAGTCGAGTCCAACCGCTTATGCATTGGACAGGAGCCGGATGCTCAACGGTCAGCCGGCAACCTTTCAGCGCTTCCAGGCACCCCGCCTCTCCGGTTTCGACTTCCAGGCACTCACGCCGAGCGACATTGACGGTTCGACCCTACCACCTGCGGGCTCGCCGCACTACTTCATACGTCACCGAGACGACGAGGCCAACCCCGGTCTCATTACACTCACCGATCCATCCTCCACCTGGCAGTCTATCTCGATCGACGTCAGCTCAGCCATGGGTTCCCCGCAGGTTGTGATTCGCTTTGCCTTCGACACAATCGACCCGGTCTTTAACGAGTTCGAGGGTTTTTATGTCGACGATGTCGTCTTGTCCGTCGACAGCTCGGCCGTGTTCAGCGAAGACTTCGAGGGCGGCGCCAGCGGTTGGGTCGGCACGGGTCTCTGGCATCTGACGACCACCTGCAGTGCGCCCCTTCAGGGTCACACGACACCGACGACCTTCTACTACGGCCAGGACACGGCCTGTAACTACGAGACCGGATTGGACAATTCGGGCACGCTGACATCACCCGTGCTGGATCTATCGGCAGGCGGTAGCGCAGCGAACCTGAGCTTAAACTACTTTCTTGCTACCGAGCAATTCTGCCATTTCGATGATGCGCGGGTGCAGATCTCGACGGACGGTGGCGCTACGTTCCAGGATCTGCTCGGAAACTGTGTGGGGCCGCAAGTTGAATCGGATCCAAATCAGGATCTCCTGGAAATCTGGCAGTTGCAGGTTGATTTTGCCGATCCTGCGAACTCGGCTTTCACAGGTCCGTTCACCATAGCGGTTTCTGAATTCGATTCCGGATTGTGCGGATTAACCTCATTTTCTTGTTTTCCGCAACCTGACACCTTTATGGAACTTGATCCACTTAGGGAAGTGGTTATGTGGCGATCCCAATACCGAAACTTCGGCAGCCACGAAACACTGGTGGGAAATTTCGTAACCGATGTGGACGGGACGGACCATGGAGGCATTCGTTGGTATGAGCTCCGGAGAACAGGCGGTGACGCCTGGGCTTTGTTCCAGGAGGGCACCTATGCCCCCGATGAATCACACCGCTGGATGGGAAGCGTCGCCATGGACAAGGATGGAAACATCGCGCTGGGATATAGCGTGTCAGGCGCTGAGATACTGTCTGACCCCAATGAGCCGAACAACAATTTCACTCAGGCAACTCCCATCACCTGCCCGGCATTTGTGAGTGCAGATGCCCTTGTCGATCCACTCGGAGACGTGGATTACTACCTGTTGAATGGTACGCCGGATCTGCTAGTTAGAATCGACCTGGATGCGGATGAACTGGGATCCCCGCTAAACTCTCTATTGGGCGTTTTCGACAGCGGCCAAAACTTGCTTGCCACGAGTGACAACAACCCAGCGCCGGGTGAAACCTTTACTCTTGACTCTTTCCTACAAGTCGCCATGCCGACCGATGGTCAGCTGTTCATCGCTGTCTCTTCCGACAATGATACTGAATTTGACGGTGGCGCGAATGCCTTGACGAGCGGTCGCTACATACTAGCAGTGAGCTGCGTCCAACCGCCTTCGCCTCCCCAAGCGGGTGACCTGCTGGGTTCTACCGGGAATTTTGGTAATGCCTTAATCGATATCGATCCTGCTACAGGAGCCGCTACTCTCAGAGCCCCGTCCGGTAGCTTTGGGCCGGTCACCGAGCTGGAGTATCGCGGCGACGGCAGCCTGATTGGTGCAACCGGAGCAGGATCGAGCGTACTCCTTGCCATTGATCCGGTCAGCGGTGCTGAATCCTTCAAATGTTATCACACGTTCCGCGCCCTCACTGCCTTGGAGTTTGTGGACGGCACGCTTTATGGTGCGTTAAACACCGGACCCGATACCGAGTTGGTGATCGTCGGAGAGCCTGATGCGTTTGGTGAATGCCCGCTGACCGTAATCGGCCCCACAGGCTTCCTCGGCTTGGGAGGATTGGCCTACGATCTGAGCACAGACACTCTCTTTGGCTGCGTCTCAGGTGCCTTTGACCCGTCCGCGGGGCACCTGGTTGTCTGCGATCGAGTGACCGGCGCGTGCACTTCAATAGGTCCGACAGGATTCGACCGCTGCTCAGCAATGGAGTTTGCTCCGGACGGCACCCTCTACGGGGGAATCGGGAGCGCATCACCTGACGATGCCGGCAAACTCATTACCATCGCAACGGACACCGGCACCGGCACGGAAATTGGTCCCACGGGTTTCCCCGGAATCAGCGGGCTGGCCTTTGTGCCAATCCCCGGCGACTTGGATGACGACTGGGATGTGGGTGCTGCTGACAGGGCAATCATTAGGGGTGCCCTGCGCACGTGCGTTGGTGATCCTGGTTTTATCGCTGAGGCCAATTATGACGGCGGGAGCTGCATTACTTTCGGAGATTATCGCGAGTGGTACAAGCTCGCCAAGGCATTTGCCGACTACTAGACTGGCTGAAACCCTCTAAGCGGGCCTGGCCTGAAAACTCGGGTCGGGCTCGTCAAGAAAATTTGTTATCCAGGGGATGAAAGGAGAAAACCCAAATGAAAAGAAAGCTGATCTGCACGATGCTTAGCGTCAGCCTTTTTGTATTTCTAAACACCATCCCTGCACTTGCAGCAATAGTGAGCTTCAACATCCTGGACAGTAGTATCCAAGCCAATGAGAGCTTTGGAATGGAGGTTTTTGTTTTCGAGGATGCGCTCGCTGGAGATCTGACAGCATTCGGATTTGACGTTGATCCGCTGGGCCAATTGACGCTTTTTTCCTTTGATGATTACACGATCGGTCCCGATTATTTTGATGCTGGTATGGATAGTTACGTCGCGGGACTAAAAGATTCACTAGATCCAACTGCGGGCACAACTGTGCTCCTTGCCACCCTGTTATTTACGGCAGGCCCCGATGCCGGAACCGACACGCTGAATATAGAGGGCATATTTAATGCTTTCGATTATGGCCTCTATTATGAAGATTCAGCTTTCGATCAAAGCATTGTTGGTTCGGTGGACGTGACGGTTGTTCCACTTCCGGCAGCAGTCTGGCTATTCGGTTTTGGCTTGGTTGGTGTTGCCGTGGTAAACAGGAAATGGTCCCAGAACAAAAACAAAGGGGTCGCAAAAACATAGGGGTCTACACATTTGACAGATTAAGTTTGTTCTCCCCATTTTGGCCGGGGCACGTCGACCGTCACCTGCGCAACACAGTTGGCACCTTTCCAGCGCGTCAACGATATGCTAAAAGACGGGGAATTGCTTATGGCTTCATCCGAGAGGAATACACGTTCAACACCTGCCAATTCGGCCATTTCGTCTATAAAGCTCTCTGCTGCAAAACACGTAAATCCGGGTCCCACGGTGCGCAAATAACCGGGAGGAACGACTTGCTGGGCAAGATCATGCAGGATCGCCCGCACCTGGTGGTTGGGCACGCTGTACCAGAAATCAGCACCGCTCACGGCAAAGCTGTCGACCTTGGTCTCCTTGTCGGCGGTATCGGCCAGAAAATCAGGCATGATGCGGGCAGTGGGCCATCCGGCGACCACATCATGGGTTACCGCTGTGGGTCGACCGTCCTTGTCTAAGGCACCGCGCATAACCTGAAGCGACGGGGACCGGCAGATGTCAAACAGGGTATCTTGTTCGCGGGTATATATAATCTTCACAGGCTTGCCCACCGCCTTGGCGGCAAGGGCGGCAACCACGATATAGTCACACTCCAATCTATTACCAAAACCCCCGCCCAGGTAGTACTGGTGAATTACCACTTCTGATAATCCGACACCTAGTGCCTGGGCCATTAATGGCACAGCCGTGGACTGATTCTGGTTGCCAGCCCAGGCATGCCACAGGCCGTCCTTGAGCTCTACGATGGCATTGACGGGTTCCAGGGGTGCGTGAATATTAAGTTCGGTCGTGTAACTGGCCGTATGTGTCTTTTGGGATATCCTTTCCGACGGTCTCGTAGGCGAAACGCACACGCCCGCCGGCGCCGGAGGACCGGGCTGTGAAACTACCGGTTTCTTCAGTATCCTTTGCCTCACCGCCGGATTTGGAGAATCCTCCCTTGTGGCGGGGCATTTCTTTGGCCGCGGCCTTGATTGCGTCCTTCATACGGGAATAGGTCATGCAGCGGCAGAGATTGGCGTTCATGGCCTTAACAATATCGCCATCACTGGGATTCGGGTTATTGTTCAACAAGTCAGCTGCCTGCAGAATCGCACCAGACTGGCAATAGCCGCACTGGGGAACCTGATGGGTGACCCAGCTTTTCTGAAGGGGATGCTGTCCTTCAGGATGCAGGCCCTCAATGGTTATGATCCCGGCGCCTTCCACCGAGGAAAGTGGCCGCACGCAGGACCGCAGCGCCGAGCCGTCAACGAGCACGGTGCAGGCTCCGCACTGGCTGATACCGCAGCCATACTTGGTACCGGTCAGCTTAAGGTGTTCGCGTATGACCCACAGAAGCGGAATTTCACCCGGCAGGCCAACTGTGGTGGGTTTTCCATTGATTGTAAAGGTTGTCATGGCCGGCCCCCTTTTTATGAAGCTTGTTTTATATCATTTTCCTAGCCAAGTCCTTTTCTTAGAGTCTAGAACTTGCCTTCAAATTAAAAAATAAAGGGGAACCAATCGTCAAATTTTGCAAAGAAAAGATAAGAAATTGCTTTATCAGCACGGAGAAATTGAAAAGGGCAAAACGTGTATTGGCTTCAGCTGCAGCCTAACAAATACAAGCGCCGATAGACGGAAACAATAATTATCCGGATATCGAAAGCGGACGGTATTGTCAATGATATTTTTTTGCGCCGCAGTTGTCCGAATAAGTGTCAAATATAGATTCTAGTGTTTCCAATCATGAACTCGGCAAGTGCGACACCCCCCTCCGGTGTTGGCATGCGAAATAACCCCTCTGCGCCTAAGGCTTCTGAGTAAAAATTTAAGGCACTTGACGCATCCTTAACGGGAAGCGAAAAAGACCCTGTTGGCTCTATTGTTGGTTCCGTGTTGCTGTTTCCTTTTGGGCTCGTTTGATCTCAAATGATGTGCAAAACGGTGTTGGAATTAGCGGAGCGCAGCGGAGGCAGTTTTATAGCGTTCTTGCCCATACCATTGTTGGCTGATCTTCGTCTTTATCTATAGTCTTCTAACAGGCGATAAATTATGTAGAAGGTGATTTTTTGCATAACGCCTTATCAACAGCGCTCTCGCGCTAAAGCACCCATCGTGCTCCACCTGTCAAAATTCAGATACAGATTTAATATATACTAGTAACGGGGTATCAATCGGAAAAATAAAATCGCCCCAAGGGACGGGGAATTAAACCCTCGTCCGCCGCAGGCGGATTAAACTCGGACAATAACCCGGAAGGTGCGGGTCAAGTCTACGTTTATCAAAAATTACAAAGCGGGTGAGTATAAATAAGTCAACCTAGTCAACAACGTATTTTCCTGATATCCGGTACAGTCCATATAAGGGCGGGATCAACGAAATCGGGGAGGCTATTCCGGAAGTTGGTAGGTTCCGTCGAGTCGATTGCCGGTGTCGCGTGTGCCGGTTTGGTTCCGCCAGGCGGTCGACGGACTCCGGCGGAGAGCTTGCTAAACCGCGTCCTCGGAACCGAATACGTGTTCCGAGGACGCGGTTTGGGTTATCAGGCAGCTCTCGTATACCGCCGGCCGCGCTCAGCGACTTCTGGCCGATGGCTCGATCAGTCGTCGTCCTTGCCGTTGTCTTTGCCGCGACGCCGCGGCCGCCACTTTCGCCGCTTCCCATCGTCATCATCGTCTGTGACAACGCGCACGGAGTCACTGCCCTGCAGAGAAATGCTGTTCTTGGTTTCCCCTGTCAGGACCAGTTGCTTGGTGCTGGTTCGCAGGGCCCCATCGGTGAGCTCGCACAAGGAAAACACCAGCAGCAGGTCCCGGTACCGGTCGCGATTCACCCACCGTACCCTGCTCCGCTTTGGTCGCGCCGTTCCCTGCAGATCTGGGTCACCCAGTGCCAGGGTCGAGACGTCCACGGATCGCATATCGAGGTCGCGGCTGCCCAGGAGGGCGACACGCAGCTTGCTGTCGTCCTCGCACTCGCCGTCTTCTTCGAGCTCGATGACATTGCGGAACCGCCACGGTTTGACGTCGATGGCTACCTCGAGTGTCACATCCAGGATTCCGAGCGCGGTGTTTTCAAGCCCGGAAACGGTAACGGTGTCATCGCCGTTGTTGGTGACTGTCCAGTTGGTCGGATCACCCTGCACATTGACATTGGTGCTTTGTCCCGAGGTCGTCGGAATTTCAATGACCTGATCCAATCCGGCTGTTGGCAGGTCGTCGACCCTGGCTCCGGCCTGGTCTTCGATGACAACATGGCCCGGTGCACCCGGCGGCCAAGATAATGTGACAGCCTTCGTGGTGTTTGCAGGCAGTACAGCATTCTGGACTTCCGCCTGCGCAGGATTCGAGACGACATCCAGCACGATGGCGTCGTCAGGTCCGATGGTCGTGGTTCCCGGAGGCAATATAAACGTGAATGTCTGTCCTTGGTCTTCTACCGTAATCTCGATGGCGCCATCAGGATGGGGCTGCTCCGCACCGGTGATCTCTCCCGAGGCAATCTGAAAGCCTTGCCCGCCGACCTGAGCGTCAATGAAATCGGGAATGTTGTCGCCATCGGTATCGATGGAGGCAGACGCATTGAGTGATACCGAAATCCTGCTGGGCAGAGGACGCCAGGAGACCAGGTCGAAATGACCATCGTTGTTCATGTCGCCGGTCCCTGCCAAAACGACGGTTTTCCCCGCTGCAAGGTCCTCCGCCGCCTCAAAAAGACCGGGCCCACCATTTCCCCGAAGCACTGAGAAGCCGCTGAGGATGCCTGGAATCGGCCCCACGATCAGATCCAGGTTGCCGTCTCTGTCCAAATCTCCTATCGAGTCCGAGGTTGATAGTGCTCCGGCCGGGAAGGGCTCCGCTGGAAGGAAAGTGCCGTTCCCATTGCCCAGATGCACCCAGACGATGCGGCTGGTGCGGTCGTCCACCACCAGGTCCTGATCGCCGTCTGCATCCAGATCAGCTATCGCAATTATGGCTGGTCCTGGCGGGCCGTCGCCCGCCTCAAAGCTTTGCGCAGACTGGAATGTGCCGTCTCCGACACCCAGAAGCACCGAGATGGTGCTGCTGGCGGCGTTTGCCACGGCCAGGTCCGGAACACCGTCTCCGTTCACGTCTCCGAGTACAAGAGACAGAGGTCGTATCTGAACTGCAAAACGCTGGCTGAGCTCCGTGAATCTGCCGCTCCCATCATTTAGAAGCACCGAGATGTCGTCGGTAACAGTGTCAGGATACCTGTTTGCCACGGCCAGGTCCAGGTCACCGTCGCCGTCCAGGTCGGCCGCAGCTCCGGCGCTGGGTGAGTCTCCGACTGCGACAACGTCATACGGCGGATCAGGTCTCCGGAATGTACCGTCATTGTTACCCAGAAGCACCGAGACATCGTCGCCGTCTCCATTTACCGTTACCAAATCCGGGATGAGGTCGCTGTTGAAATCGCCTGTCACGATCGACCGTACTCCCAATCCTACTTCAATTTGCGGTAAAGGCAGGGATAAGGCGCCGCCGCCATCTCCCAGAAGCACCGAAACGCGTCCTTGGAGGTTAAAGCCCTGTTGCGTTGCGACGGCCACATCCAGGTTGCCGTCGCTGTTGAAGTCATCGATTGCTGCCGCGACGGTTGTATCCTCGATCCCTCCGGCTGGAAAGAATTGCGCCTCCGGAAAGAGTTGTCTGGCCAGGGGGAGTATGGGCGTACGAACTGCCGGGACATAGTTGGGTGAATTAAGGCTTTCACGGACGAGAACATCTATCTCGTCCGCCAGGTCAGAAGCGGGATCAACGTACAGGAAAGCTTTCGCAAGCGCCTCTGCCGCCGAAGCCTCGGACTTGGGAATACACGGATTGGGGAAGCCCTGAGATTCACACCCCTCGGCCGAAACTACAGTGAAGGCACCCACTTGTATTTCCAAGCCTACCAAGTTGCTGTTATTACCGCTGCTGACCGTGAACGTGAGGGTTCCTGCGGGGCCATCCGGGCAAAATGACGAATCTCTGCCCGTTCCAATATTGCAGCGCGTGCTGTCCAATTCTCCAAAAAAAGAATCCACAATCCGAACCTCTCCATCCGCTTCGGCTTCGGCGCCGTTGGCGATCAGGCTCATCCGGTAATCGATCTTCAGCGGAATATCAACGAAAAACCCCAAGCTCCCGCCGTCCTTTCGCTGGATGATATAATCCCATCTGATACCAGCGCCGGCGTCTGAGTTGATCCTATGATTATCCCCGAAACCAATATCGCAGTTTTGTCCCGAGCCACAAGCACTGCTAACCTGTGCTGAGGTAACCGCTATGGGCTCTATACCATCGCCAGCATAGGCCGCTGCCGCTCTCTCTGTCTTACTAACGCCGCCTTCCCCGTCAAAAATCAACTCGCTTTCAGAGGCAGACTCGATGGCAACAAGGCCTTTCTGGATTAAGGGCTCAAAGCTGCCGACCCCGTACGGATCAATGTCGACTAAAAAGGCATTCGCAGGAACGGGGCCACTGCCGAACCACAAGAATACTGTCGCCAAGATCACAGCCGCCAAACGGAAAAACGGTTTTCCATCCCTTTCCTGTCGCTTCCGGGGAGGGGAGGTGACCCTGGCTCGGTTCTCCATTGATAGCCTCCTGCCGTCATTTTCTAGATACCTTATATTTTTCATGACCGTCTCCTTTCACCTTCCACGCGGTCAGCAACTTGCCAGCGCGTGTGGCCAGGCACCGTACCCGTTGATCCAGAAGCACCGAGACATCGTCGCTTCCGGAATTCGCCACGGTCAGGTGCAGGTTGCCGTTTCCATCGAGGTCTCCGAATCGCAACTAGAAACATAGTGTCAAATCTTGAATTTAAGTACTGTTGAAATATTCATTTGAAGTAATTTGCGGATAGAAATCTGACGGTATTTGTACAATAGTGAAATATAAAAATAATGAATGAATTCTATGCTCGGACACAAACAAATGCATCAAAGCTAGTCTGTCGAGAAAAGTAAAGCCATGAGAGAGGGGGTGAGAAGCGATAATAATGTTTTGTTAAGATTCTTCGGGTTGTCCGGAGAAAAACAATTGTAAGTCTTCCTAGTAAAACTAATTCACCAAATTGGGGTATTAATAGCTGCAGTAAATGTTAGATTTATCTGTCAGCAATGATGCCATCGGAATCTTAGATTCAGCCAGGTCAACGTCAGGCGGGGTGGTGGTGAAGAAACAGCACTGTTAGAATTCAGCAATCAGTTTCATGTGAAGATGTGATTCGATGGCATAACCTACTGTATAAGATTTCCCCAATATTTATTTTAAGTCTCTATTGTGAAAAATCTTATAAATATCTGAATTCTGACCGTCCTCTCGATGATATGCTTTTGAATCCTAACTCGATATCAATCTAAAATTAGATTAATACCACATTGTGAGATGTCAATATAAAATACTATTGCAATGCTTTCCGAATGTCAGCCAGATGCAATCGGGCGTGCTCATAGGCCCAGACGATAAATCGCTCCAGTTTGCCATGCCCGTGAAAGGCGTGACGGCCTTCGCGATCCAGGTCTTTATCTTCCATGCCTTCGACGATTGTAATTGTCTCCCGGCGCACTGACCGGAAATTTTCGCAGAGTTCATCGAGCGACTGCCCGTCCAGTTTCCGGGGCTGGGTGCGGTTGAAGCGGTCAAGGTCAAAATCTACCGGTGAACCCGGGCCTCCGGCCAGTAAATTTTTAAACAGCCACTGCATCGGGCCTTCGATGGTGATCAGATGGGCCAGCATCTGCTGCACCGTCCAGCCGGGGTCTTCCGGATAAACCGTCATGGCGAGCTGCCCGGAATTCAAGCCTTTGAAGAATGATATGATTTCCTCTTCGTTATTTTTCAATTCTGCGATGATATTTTCAAGCCTGTTATTCATTGATTATCCTTTAGACGCTGGTTTATATTTAATCGAAAATTAACCATGAACGTATGCCTGTCATTTCTATTCGATTATTTCCCTTCACCAAAAGTTTTTTCAAGCTGCGTTATCAAGGCTTTCCTGACATCTCCTTTGTTTTCAATGATTGGAACATCAGGGTTATTTACTAAGAATTCAAGGTTATCGTCGCCAACCGTTAAAAGAAATTTTGCCGTTGCCACGGAGTATGTCGCTTTTTCATCGAGGATATTTCCACCGACCATCCAGGGCTTTCCATCCCCGCCGGTTACATTGCCTTTTTGCAGGTATGCTCCAGTGGCTTTATTCGCCATACCCTGGTCCAAGGTGCGTTTTAACAGGGAGCCTTTCATTTTAGTCGTCACAATGTCACCTCCGAAGGGAAGCACCCTGAGTACATCATATTCCGTTATTTTCCCCGCCGGAATAACATCATCGATTCTTACGGAGCCACTATTATAAAAAGATAGCTGGGCCCCTTGCGATACGCTAAGCATTGACTGGGCAATTAATTCCGTAAGCTTTGTGGGAACGTTCCTGACGCTCGCTTCAAGGCCGTCCAATTCCACGTTGGTCGATGTTACCACTTTGGCAGGCTCAAACCCGGCCTTGCGGAAACTGTTATAGCCAATATTGCGCCACTTTTCGACAACTTTAGCTGTTTTTGCCTGGTCCGGCAGGGAATCGGTAATTTGCTTAAGTTTGGAGTTTATCAGTAACTTTTTTTGCGCCCCCTTGTCATACACCAGGTTATGGATATAAACCGTCCGGGCATTGGCGTCAGCTTTAAATATCGGGGTGTAATTTTTTCCTCGCCAATACTGCATATTTTCATGATCATGTCCACCGATGATCATATCTATTTCAGGAAAGCGGTTAGCTAACTTAATATCATCTTCAATGGTCAGATGGGTTAACGCAATCAGGATGTCCATTTTTGGCTTTAGCTCGGCAACTTTCTTTTGTGCGACTTCAAATGGGTCTTCGTAAGACACGTAATTCGTGAAGTTTTTTTTAATTGTCAAAGAAAAAATTCCGACCTTAATTCCATCGATCTCAATCATTTCAGTATCGGCAACACCCGGAAAAGGCTTCCCATTTTCATCGAAAACATTGCTTGATATCCAGCTGAACTCCGATTCTTTGAGCCTGTCGTAAAAAGATCTTTTTTTGATATCGAACTCATGGTTGCCGAAGGTTATGTAATCAAGGCCGAGAGCGTTCATCGCGGCGACCATCTGTTTTCCGTCCAACCGGCCGCTCTCATACGGGGCGGTTCCCAGAGCCGATGGACTAAACAAATCGCCCGCCAAAACAACGATGGTGTTCGGGTTTGTTTTTGAAAGCTGGTCATGCAGGGTTGCGACCCGCGCCAGTCCGCCTTCTTTCCCGCCGCTAACCGGGTCCATCTCATAGACATCATTCATTTGAAGAATGGTGATCCTGACCTGACTCCCATGAGGCCCGCTACAAGCAAGGTTGGAAATACCAAGCAGAAATGAAAGTACAACAATTGCGAGAAATTTTTTCAGCATGTCAGCCTCCTTCGCAAAAAAGGGGTCAAGTCTGCTCTTGACTCTTAAGCCATTAAAATAGAAAATTTATATGATGCAAGAGTCAAGAGCAGACTTGACCCCTTTAGCCTTTATCTCCCCTTTCTGCTGCGACCGCAGCAAGCGGACATCCTCGATATCCACTCATAACGTGGCGCCTGATCAGGGGTATAAGATATATTTCAGACCGAGTTAATCGCGGTTGGAAACCGCTCCCACAAGCTAAAATGCTTCGGTTAAACAATTGAGCCCCGCTCCATTGTTCAGAGGATTGTCAAATCTTCGTCTTTAAGATCAGCAACAAACATATGGCCCGGGGCATGGGTGATGACCCGCGAAAGCGGGGCCGAGGTTGCCGCCAGCTGGGAGGTCACGCCGCAGGCCCAGAATACGGGTATCTCACCGTCCCGCACGGTAACCGAATCGCCGAAATCGGGTTTGTCTAAATCGTTAATGCCAATCTTTACCGGGTCTCCCAGATGAATAGGGGCTCCGTGGGTCAGGTGAAAGCGGGTGGTTACCTGCGTGGCTCTAATCGCCTGCTGCGGCGTCATGGGTCGCATGGTTACCACGAGCTGGGCTGAAAACGGACCGGCCGGGATGCATTTTCTGTTGGTGATATACATCGAGACGTTTTTATCTTCTGCCATATTGCGGATGGGCAGGCCGGCTGCCAGCATGGCATTTTCAAAAGAAAAGCTGCAGCCTAACAGAAAGCTGACCATATCATCACGAAAATAGTCACTGACATCTTCAACATCGGTTTTAAATTCTCTGTTTTCAAAAACTTTATAGCGCGGCAGGTCCGTGCGCAAATCCGCGCCGGGTGCAATGATCGGCTCAACCTGTCCCGGCTCCAGCACATCTAAAATCGGACAGGGCTTGGGGTTGCGCACACAAAAAAGCAAAAAATTAAATGCTTCATCCGCCGGCAGGATCACCAGATTGGCCTGCAGATAGCCTGATGCGGAGCCGGAAGTGGGCGTGGTCCACTGGCGGGTACGGATTTGTTGACGTAATTCCTGGGGAGAAATATCGGGTTTCATAGTTAGGTAACCTCCACAATCCGTTTATCGGTTGAGCCGGTTTGGCCCGTTAATCCGTTGAGCCCGTTGAGCCCGTTGGGTCCGTTAACCGGCTCAACGGGCAAACCGGCTAAGCCTGCTATACAGCGTTAAATAACCATAATTTCATCCGGAAACTGACTAAGCTGCTCCAACCCATCGTCAGCCACCACATGCGTGTTTTCAATGCCGACGACACCTTTGCCCGGAAAAATCAGTTTGGGTTCCAGGGCAATAGTCATTCCCGGTTGCAGCTCAAGTTTTTGGCCGGCAGCCAGAAAGGGAAATTCATCCACTTCCAAGCCAATTCCATGGCCGACAAAGCGCACCCGCTCGCCGCCGGCTCCCATAAAATGGTCTTCATAACCCAATTCCTGAGTTTTTGCCAGGGCCTGATTGTAGATTTCACCGGATGTGACACCCGGTCGGGCAACTTTTTTTATGATCCGCTGCACCTCGATCATGGAGGCATGTGCTTCCAGCAGATCATCGGGCAAATCCCCCAGTGAATAAATTCGGGTATGATCGCATAGGTATCCGTTGTAGGCGAAGATATAGTCAACCATCACCGGTTCGTGGCGCTGGATTGTTTTATAGCTTGGTCCCTGGGCTATGGCCGGGCTGGCGCCGGTGCCCCCGGTCGGTGAAGACAGATAGCTGGGCACCGCTCCCGTGGGCCCGGACAGCAGATGTCCGTAGAACATTTCACTGCCCCACAGGCGCATCCTGATTACTCCCTGGTGGCCAAGTCTTCTGGCTTCTGCTTCAACCAGACCGGCCAGCTCGAGTTCTGTGATTCCCTCACGCACAATATTCGGTACCCATTCGGCGACCTGGTCGGACAGCCCAGCCGCCCGGCGCATGATGCCAAGTTCATATTGAGATTTAACGGCGCGCTGCAAACGAATGGCAAGGGATATGTCCCTGATATCGGTGCCGCTGAAAAGTTTTTGATAGTTTAAATACATGTTGGTCGGCAAGACATCGAGCTCCAGCCCCAGTGTGTCGGGAATGCGGTATCCTTTTCCCTTGATGATTTCCGGAATGCGTTTGGGACCTTCCAGGTGTACGATCGTTTCTACGAAGGATTCAGCTTTGGCGCGCGCGGTATTTCTGTTCACCATCAGGATGGGATCGCCATCCACCGGAATGTAGAGGCTGCCGAGTTGAAAGGTTCCGCTAAAATAGTACAGGTCGACGCGCTGCAAAATTAAAGCTGCATCGATGTTGTGTTGTTTGAGATGGTCCTGCAGTTTTACTATTCTGAGGTCGAGCTCTGATTTCGGTGTGTTAAATTCGCTGGAAAACATAATATTTCAATCCCAAATTAAAGATTATTTAACCACGAATATCCACGAATAACCACGAATTATCGCGACGGAATATGGCATGTGAACCGATTTCAAAAATGATATTCGCGAAAATTCGTGCTAACTTGTGGCGCTATCTAATGCTGTGAATCTTTAAATAAGGAACTCCCGTGATGGTGTCAAGGATTTACCATTTGGACAAGTGCTAAAAAATATATTACAATATAAATACAAGTATAGATGCCAATACCAGACCCGGGCGAGCCGGGATTGTAAATTGAATATTTTCTGAATGTGCTATTTTTCAGGGCGGATTAATTAAGTTATGGAAAAGTTAGATTATTTTATCAGACGGTTTTTGCTGGTGATCCCGACATTTTTAGGGATTACGCTGCTGTGTTTTGCGCTCATTCAATTTGTGCCGGGTGGTCCCGTGGAACAAATTGTCATGCAAATGAAAGGAATCGGGGCTGCGGAGTCCGGCAGGGGCGCCGGGGTAACAAGCTCCATTTCAGAAGACCAGCGCAAGGCAATTGAAGCGCATTTTGGTTTTGACAAACCGTTTTACCTCAGATACTGGAAATGGCTCGTTACCGACAGACTCGGTATGCGAATGGAATCATATAAATTTCCCAACAAAACCGCCTGGCAGTTGATAAAACAGCGATTTAAGGTTTCACTCATTTTTGGTGTCACGGGTTTTGTCCTGTCATATATTGTTTGTATCCCCCTGGGCATTCTCAAAGCGTTGCGCCACGATAAGGCGTTCGATCTGATATCCAGCATCATCGTGTTTACGGGCTATGCGATTCCACCATTTGCATTTGGAATGGTATTAAAAATGCTTTTTTGTGGCACCGTAGACAGCCTGTGGGACATATTCCCGGCATCGGGATTCTACTCTGATAATTATATGGATCTGACACTTTGGGGCAAAGCCGCCGACATTTTTATGCACATGTTCCTGCCGGTGCTATGCTATGTGATCGGTAACTTTGCAGTCCTGACCCTGTTGATGAAAAATTCCCTGCTAGAGCAGATAGGCAAAGATTATATCCGAACCGTACTGGCAAAAGGCGGCAGCTTGCGGCGCGCGATATGGGGACATGCACTGCGCAACTCTCTGATCCCGATTGCCACCGGATTCGGAGCAATATTAACGGTGATGTTTGCCGGTTCTGTAATTATTGAGACGGTATTTGAAATACCGGGGATGGGGCGCCTGAGCCTGGAGGCCATCGTCGGCCGTGATTACGCGGTTTTTATGGGCATCCTCTCGTTAACCGCCATATTAGGCCTGGTGGGCAATATATTGTCTGACTTCATGTATGTTTTGATTGATCCACGGATTAACTTTCAGCAAAACTAAATAGATACCAATTGTGGGACTGCTAAACCGAGTCATTAAAAATCCGATAACCCAAAAGCGCCTGATGCGTCTTAAGGAGATGAAGCGAGCTTACATCTCTTTGTGGATTATTACCATTATTTATGTTATCAGCTTTGGCGCTGAACTGATCTGCAACGATATCCCGCTGTACATAAACTACAAAGATCGATCATATTTCCCGGTATTCAAATATTACCCGGACGACACCTTTACCGGCAGTGGCAAGCAAACACGGCCCGACTATCACGCGATCAACAGTGGTTCGGATTTTGCGCAAATTTTAGAAAACTACATGGTATTTCCGCCGATCGCATTCGGGCCCTACGCCAGTGTAAATCCTGAATCAATTGATGTGGCGGATGTGGTTACGGTCCGATTTAATTTCATGCCCATGATCGGTACCGTAAATGTGCGAGAAGATTTTTCCATAGCCAGATCGGCATCATTCGGGTCCTTTATCGGTAAAACCGACAAAGAAGTCAGAAATTTGCTTTTGACCGATTTCTTTAATATTCCAGAATCCATTCGCCAGGCCGTTGCCATTCGGTTTAAGAACGAGAATAGTTCTGCTTTTAGCGCCCGAACCAGAGGTGACGACGGCAAAGAGACCATAATCTCGCTTGCCACATTTTCGAAGCGCAAAAGATCGCCCAAGACCGTGCGTTTAACATTTAAAGAGTCGGTGTCCAAAGGAATACCGGATGCCGATCAAATATTTGAAATAACGTTTGATCGTGCACTGAATAGTCGGTCACCATCTTCAGCGCAACGCGGCCCAAACCTGTGGTCGAAGCTTTCCGAAGGCGCAAAAGAAGATATTTTAAGCCATGTCGCAAGCCGGTTTTCAGGATCGCTGGACAATCTCAGGCTAGCGGCCAACGGCCGATTGTATACGGTAACTTTTGACAAAGAAGATGTTCGCTTCCCATTCAGACCCGTCAAAGGGCACATTTTGGGTATAGATGGGGCGGGTCGAGATGTATTCGCCCGCATCCTTTACGGGTTGAGAACATCCATGACCTTCGGACTGCTGCTTGTCTTTGCTTCCATGGTTGTGGGAATCGTTACCGGCGCATTGCAGGGCTACTACGGTGGTGCGGTTGACATTACCGGTCAACGCCTAATCGAAATCTGGAGCGCACTTCCGTTTCTATATATCATGATTCTAATGGGATCGGTGTATGGACGAAGTTTTCCGCTTTTGCTTATCTGCTATGGAATGTTCAATTGGATCGGCATTTCCTATTACATGCGGGCTGAATTTTTAAGGCTCAGAAAACAACCGTTTGTCGAAGCCGCCAAATGCATGGGCATCGGTTCCCATAAAATCATCTTCAAGCATATCCTGCCCAATGGCCTGGTTCCCGTCGTCACATTTTTTCCATTTTCTTTGGTCGGTGCCATCGGCGCCCTTGCCGCCCTGGACTACCTCGGCTTCGGACTTCCGCCTCCGACACCCAGCTGGGGGGAGCTTATCTTTCAGGCCCAACAGTTTAGATGGGCCTGGTGGCTCATTCTTTATCCGTCCCTGGCGTTATTTACAGTCATGCTGCTGGGCGTTTTTGTGGGGGAGGGAATCCGCAACGCCTACGACCCAAAACGGTACCAGAGACTTGATTGATGAATGATAACTTGCTCGACGCTCGCGATTTGAGCGTTTCATTTCATACCGATGACGGTGTTTTTCAAGCAGTTGATCATGTATCGCTGCAGGTCAAAAGCGGTGAGATTGTCGGATTGGTCGGGGAATCCGGCTGTGGGAAATCGGTTACTTCCCTCAGTATTTTAAGACTGATTCCATCGCCGCCCGGCAAAATAGATGCGGGCCAGATTTTTTTTAAGGGCCATGATTTGCTCAAACTGGGCTTTGACGAACTGCGCCAAATTCGGGGAAAATCCATCAGTATGATTTTTCAGGAGCCTTTATCCGCCCTTTCTCCGTTGCTGAGAATCGGTCAACAGCTGGTAGAGACACTCAGGCTTCACAACGATATTTCCCCAAAAGAAGCCTGGGCGCTGGCCGAAAAGTGGCTTGAAAAGGTGAGGATCCCTGATGCTAAAGAGCGTATGTTCGCTTATCCCTTCCAGCTTTCGGGCGGTATGCAGCAGCGGGTTATGATCGCCATGGCCATGATGCTGGAACCTGATCTGATCATTGCCGATGAACCCACCACGGCCTTAGATGTAACCATACAGGCTAGAATTTTTTCGTTGATCAAAGAAATGCGCCAGGAGAAGACATCCATTTTACTGATTACCCATGACATGGGGGTTATCTGGGAAATGTGCGACCGGGTGGTCGTGATGTATGCTTCCCGTATTGCTGAGGAAGCCAGCAAAGACGATATATTTGCAAATCCTGCTCATCCCTACACCCAGGGGCTTTTAAATTCCATCCCAAAGTTAACAGTAGCAGCCGAAAGCGGTCGTCTTGAAGCAATTCCCGGGCAGGTACCATCGCCATACAACTATCCATCCGGCTGCCATTTTCGTGACCGCTGTCCGCATGCATTTGATCAATGTGCGCGGGAAATCCCACCCTTGATAAAAGTCGGCGAGGGCCATCGGGCTGCATGTTGGATAGCGGATACGTTCAATTGAATCTTGAATCTTCAATTCCGGCTCGTCCGGGTTAGGCATTTTAAGTATATGAGCAATCATACACAGACACAAACTCTGCTAAACGTTGAAGGACTGAAAACCTGGTTTCCGGTTCGCCGGGGGATTTGGGCCCACACCGTCGGTTATGTCAAAGCCGTCGACGGCGTTTCGTTTTATATAAACAAAGGAGAAACCCTGGGCCTGGTGGGAGAGTCCGGCTGCGGTAAGACGACCCTCGGCAGAACCCTGTTGGGTCTGGAAAAAGCCCATGCTGGACGTGCCGATTTTGATGGCCGGGATTTGCTTTCAGTCAGCCGGCGCGATTTGAGAGATTTAAGGCGCCGAGTTCAAATTATATTTCAGGATCCCCTTTCCTCCTTAAATCCGCGCATGAATATCCTGGATATCGTTACCGAAGGGTTGGTTGAATTCGGACTGTTGGAAGGTCGTAGGGAGGAACATGCCAGAAGATTAATGCATGATGTCGGGCTTGAAGACGGAGCCATTTATCGATTTCCCCACGAGTTTTCCGGGGGCCAGCGTCAGCGGATCAATATCGCCAGAGCTGTTTCCATGAAACCGGATTTTATTGTCTGTGATGAACCGGTCAGTGCGCTGGACGTATCCGTGCAGGCTCAGGTGATCAACCTGCTGGAAGATCTGCGCGAAAAATATAATCTTTCCTACCTGTTCATATCCCATGATTTGAGCGTCGTCAGTCATATCGCCGATCGGGTTGCCGTGATGAACCGCGGTAAAATCGTCGAACATGGAGAAACCAAAGATATTATCGACAACCCGCAGGATCCCTACACCAAAGAGCTGATTGCAGCCGTGCCAGTTCCAGGTGGACAATAGAAGTCTTTTCCAAAACTCGGATTGAATTATTTATACTTTTTAGCTATAAATTATGTTTTCAGTTCGGTTTTTATTCTGTAATAGTGGGATGCGACACTAGCTGAATGCTGCCGCGAGCAGTGCTTGGGTATATTCCTGCTGAGGATTTTTGAATACGTCCGGGGCGGGACCTGCTTCAACAACAACCCCGGATTTCATCACAATAACTTCGTGGCAGAGAGCTTTTACAATTTTTAGATCATGGGTGATGAATAGATAGGTTATGCCATACTTCAACTGCAAATCTTTGAGAAGATTAATGACCTGAAATTGCACGGATCTATCCAGAGACGAAGTGGGTTCGTCCAATACAAGCAATTTGGGTTTGAGGACAAGCGCCCTGGCAATAGCGATCCGCTGCCGCTGACCACCGGAAAATTCATGGGGGTAACGATGACGAACATCCGGGTCGAGATCGACTTCTTCTAATACTTTAATTATTTCCGCTTCAAACCTTTCTTTATCTGCCGACTTATGAATATCAAGGCCTTCTTCTATGATTTTGGCGATAGACATGCGCGGGCTCAAGCTGCCGAAAGGATCCTGAAAAACAACCTGCATCTCTTTTCGCAACGACCGCATTTGCTTTTGATTGAAACCGTCAATTGCAAATTTTTGAAATACGATTCCGCCCTTACTGCTAATCAGGCGTAATATTGCCAATCCGAGCGTCGTTTTTCCGGATCCGCTTTCGCCAACGATGCCCAGTGAATGTCCCTGTCGAACCCGGAGAGTAATTCCGTCCACCGCTTTGACGTGATCCACCGTTCTTTTTAAAATGCCTTTTTTAATTGGGAACCAGACTTTTAGATTGCTGGTTTTTACGATCGTTGCGGCTTTGCTGTCTACCGGACCCGGTTCTCCGCCAGGATCAGATCGCATGAGCAATTTTGTGTAGGCATGTTGAGGATCGGCAAATATGTCAGCTGAATTTCCGGTTTCAACGATTTCACCTTGATACATGACTGCAATCCGGTCTGAAAACTTTTGGACCACGCTAAAATCATGGGTGATGAGCAGAACCGTCATTTTAAACTGCCGTTGTAGACTTTTGAGCAGATCGATAACCTGGGCCTGAACCGTGACATCGAGGGCTGTTGTCGGCTCGTCAGCAACGAGTAATTCCGGGTTATTGGCGAGGGCCATCGCAATCATGGCACGCTGTCGCTGTCCGCCGGAAAGTTCGTGGGGGTAGGAGCTCATGCGTTGGGCGGCATTTTCGATGCCGACCAGTTCCAGCAATTCTCTGGTTCGTTGACCGGCCTGGGAATCGCTGAGACCCTTGTGCAATATGAGCACTTCGTTTATTTGTCGTTCAATGGTCTGCAGCGGGTTAAAGGCGGTCATGGGTTCCTGGAAAATCATCCCGATTTTATTGCCTCGCAGTGATCGAATTTGATCTGATGTCGCGGCCAGGGTTTCCAGATTGTCAAAGTAAATTGCGCCGCAGGGATGAGAGGCCTGCGGATAAGGCAGCAGACGCAATATGGAATGCGCGGTAACAGATTTGCCGGATCCGCTTTCTCCCACCAGCGCCATGGTCTCACCACGATTAACATCAAGTGAAACCTGTTTCACGGCATGGATAACACGGTCAGCACCCTTAAAGTCAACGGATAGGTTTTCGATTTTTAATAAAGGTTCTGTCATATTGGCCTATTGCTCTTTTCTGAACTCGAATCAAAACTTCAATTAGCTCTTTCTTGCCAAAATTGAAGTCACATAAATCCCAAATTCCAAACCTCAAATTCCAAATCTTTTCATTAGTATACATGTTAGACACGATTCTAATTATTGGTCCCATGCCTTGGGTCAAGGGCATCTCTGGCGGCTTCTCCGATAAAAACAAGCAGTGTCAACATCACCGATAAAACAACAAAAGCTGATATTCCAATCCAGGCGGCATGCAAATTGGCTTTGCCCTGGCGCAGCAGTTCACCCAATGAGGGGGAGCCGGCCGGCAGTCCGAAACCTAAGAAATCCAGCGCGGTCAGGGTCGTAACGGATCCGCTTAGAATAAACGGCATAAATGTTATCGTCGAAACCATCGCATTGGGTAAAATGTGACGAAACATGATAATGAGATCTTTCAATCCCAGGGCCCTTGCGGCACGAACATACTCCAGATTTCTACCTTTCAAAAATTCTGCCCGCACCAGATCCACCAGCATCATCCAACTGAACAGCAGCATGATTCCCAAGAGCCACCAGAAATTGGTCTGCACAATGCTGGCTAAAATAATCAACAGATACAAAACAGGCAGACCGGACCAAATTTCCATGAATCGCTGGCCCAACAAATCAATCCAGCCGCCGTAATACCCCTGCAAGGCACCGGCCGAGACACCGATGAATGAGCTGACCAAGGTGAGGCACAAGCCGAATAATACCGAGATCCGGAAACCATAAATCAGCCTGGCAGCAATATCACGGCCCTGATCATCAGTTCCCAGCCAATTTACGGGCGATGGCGGGGCTGGGGCCGGGACGGCAAGATCGTAATTAATGGTATCATCGGCAAACTGTATCAGCGGCCAAAGGGCAAATCCATTTTCCTCTATCAATTCCCGTACAAAGGGGTCACGGTATTCAGCCTCGGTCTCGAACTCTCCGCCGAAGGTGATTTCGGGATAGCTTTTCAAAATTGGGAAATATAGATTAGCGTCATAGTATATCAGCACGGGTTTATCATTGGCGATGAATTCGGCGAACAAACTGATGCAGAAAAGCGCCAGAAAAATCCACAAAGACCAGAAGCCGCGGCGGTGGGCTTTAAAGCTACGCCAGCGGCGCTGATTGATTGGATTTAGCTGAAACCGTTTTCGTTTCTTTTTGTCAGTCTTCATGAATCTCTGGTTGCAAAGTCAATTCTCGGATCAACGATGGTATAGGTAATATCGCTCACAATTTTCAGCAAAAGTCCCAATAAGGTAAAAATATACAGCGTACCAAACATAACGGGATAATCTCGATTCAAGGCGGATTCAAACCCAAGCAGGCCAAGACCGTCGAGGGAGAAAATGGTTTCAATCAGCAAAGAACCCGTGAAAAACATACTGATAAATGCTGCTGGAAAACCGGCTATGATAATGAGCATGGCATTGCGGAAGACATGTCCGTATAAAACCTGATTTTCGGCTAATCCTTTGGCCCGGGCGGTAACCACATACTGTTTGCCGATTTCGTCCAGAAAGGCATTTTTCGTCAGCATGGTCAGGGTAGCAAACCCTCCGATCACCAGAGCCGTAACAGGAAGTGCCAGGTGCCAGAAGTAATCCAATATTTTCCCACCCAATGACATGGCGGCAAAATCGTCCGAAACAAGTCCACGCAGGGGAAACCAGTCCAAATAAACTCCGCCGCAAAAAACAACGATTAACAAAACAGCAAATAAAAACCCGGGTATGGCGTATCCGACAATGATGGCCGTACTGGACCAGACGTCAAACATTGAGCCATGGGTGACCGCTTTGCGAATACCCATCGGTATGGAAATGAGGTATATAATCAGCGTACTCCACATACCCAAAGAGACAGAGACCGGCAGTTTGGAGACAATCAACCCGACTACGGAGCTGCCCCGAAACAAACTCTCGCCCAGGTCGAATACCAGGTATTTTTTAATCATATTGAAAAAGCGGATGTAGGCAGGCTGGTCGAAACCGTACAGTTTTTCGATTTTTTTGATAAGCTGTGGATCAAGCCCTCTGGCGCCGCGGTACTTGCTGGTGATGTTTTGGCCGGAATCAACTGATTTGCCGGCCTCACCTCTGTCGCTGCCCATGAAACGTTCCGTCGCCCGGACCTCTTCTCCTTGAAGCCGGGCAATCATCTGTTCCACCGGGCCACCCGGCGCAGCTTGAATGATAAAGAAATTCAGCGTAATAATGCCGAGTAAGGTCGGAACGACAAAAAATAAGCGTCGAATAATATAAGCGATCATTCGTTTTCAGGACGGTTACCTGAATTTTGCACGAAAATAATCCTTGGTGAAGTTCGAGGTCAAGTTTCCGCAATTGACCTGGCGCGATTATCGTTGCGCTAAAATCCAGGTATTAATTTTTGAGATTTCCCTTGAAATCAAGTAATTTTGCATTCTTACCAGCGTCGATCCACCAGGTGTCAAACCCCAGTGAATAGCGCGCCGTTATTTTCGGCCTTGAGAACTTATTCCAGTAGGCCACACGGTACTTGGCGATGTGCCACTGGGGAATGACATAATATCCCCATAGCAGAACACGATCAAGTGCGCGGGTTGTATATACCAGCTCATCCCGGCCAGGCGCTGAGGTTACCTGTTCGATAATATCGTCGATCACCGGGTTTTTGATTCCGGCATAATTGCTTGTACCGGTTATATCAGCGGCACTGGACCCCCAGTATTCTCTTTGTTCATTGCCCGGTGATTCAGATTGAGGAATTCTGGCGACGATCATGTCAAAATCAAAATCCCGGCGCCGATTGATGAACTGGGCCGTGTCTACGACGCGAATATTCATCTCTATCCCCAAACGCGACAGGTTTTTTTTAAATGGCAGCGCTACCCGTTCGAAAGCCGGATCGATGAGCAAAAGTTCCAGAATAAAGGGGTCGCCGCTTTTTTTATTAACCAGTTTCTTGCCCTGGATTTTCCATCCGGCCTGTTTCAACAACCGCAGCGCTTTTCTGATATTGCTGCGGATATTGCCGGAGCCGTCTGTTTCAGGCGGTTGATAGGCTTTATCAAATACTTCGCCGGGTAATTGATCCCGGTAGGATTCGAGAATTTTTAATTCCCCCGGACCGGGCAGCCCGCTGGCAGCCAGTTCCGAATTTGAGAAATAACTTTTGCTGCGGGTGTACTGCCCAAAAAAAAGAGTCTTATTGGTCCATTCAAAATCAAAGGCGTATGTCAGCGCTTCTCTGACTTTTCTATCCTTAAACAGGTCTCGACGAGTGTTGAAAACAAAACCTTGCATGCCCTGATTCACATCATTGTCGATTTCTTCTTTTATGATGAACCCGGCGTCAAACGGAGGGCCGGTGTAAGCGGTGGCCCATGCTCTTGAACTATTTTCCTGGCGAAAATCATACTCACCTGCTTTAAAGGCGTGCAGTGACACCGTTGGATCTCTATAGTAGTCATAAGTCATCGTATCAAAATTATACCGTCCTTTATTTACCGGATGATCTTTAGCCCAGTAGTCATCGTGACGTTGGTAGGTTATGGACCGACCGGGTTTAAACTCCAGAACCTTATAGGGTCCGCTTGCGATGGGAACCTCCAGGCCGGGTTGCGTAAAATCACGGCTCTCCCAGTAATGTTTCGGCATGACTTGTATTTGTCCGATAATTAAAGCCAGCTCAGGGTTTGTCTTGTCGCCCAAATAAAATTTGACCCTTAGATCGTCCAATGCTTCAACCTTCTTTACATCAGCCCAGTATTTGCTATACATCGGATCGCCTTTTTCCATGAGCAGGTTAAAGGAGAATACAACATCCGCGGCCGTGATCGAGGCGCCATCATGAAATATGGCTTTAGAATTAATATGATAAATCACCCAGGATCGGTCTTGGGGCAGTTCGATTTTTGCGGCAATTAAGCCGTACTGGGTGAACGGCTCATCCAGTGATTGAACCGTTAAGGTATCGTATATTAGGCCGATACCTGTGGCCGGCACGCCCCTGATGATAAACGGATTCAAACTGTCAAATGTACCGACAGCTCCCAATTTTATATTCCCGCCTTTGGGCGCGTTGGGGTTGGCATAATCGAAATGTTTAAAGTCTTCGGCGTATTTGGGCGAACCCGCCATGGCTAGGGCGTGGGTGATCTTTATTTTCTGACCGGACCAACTGGAGTCTGCGGTAATCAATGCCAACATCAATACCAGAAATATTTTAAATACCATTTTGTGATCCATCGTTTTACCTACTCCTCATACAATTTATCAAAGTATATGGAAGGTGGCTTTGGCGGAAGCGCAGACTTATTCTGCATCGCATCCTGAAGATCAGCCAGGGAATCTTCGTCCAGCCACCAATACAAAATTGGACTGAATTCACTGCCGTATTTCGGTTCCACCCAATCCGGCGTTCCGAATTTGTTCCAATACAACAGTCGATGATAGTTTATATTCCACAGCAAGACATAGGGGACTTGCTGGTAAATGATTTGATCGATCTCCCGATTTATCTGATTGCGTTGCTTGACATCAAAAATGGATTTTTGTTTTTCGATCAGTCCGTCGACCCGGTCGTTTTTAAAGCCGGTAATATTGCTGCCGCTCTTTCGATCGGCTTCTTTAGAAGACCACATGCCTTCCGGGTCTTTAAAAATTGAAGAGCTCCAGGCGGCCCAGGTCATTTGAAAGTTAAACTCATCCATATCCCGCGCCCAGGCGGCCCAATCCTTTTTATTTATCTTCAATTGAATACCGACATCTTTAAGGTCCTCAGTGAAGATCGCTAAAAATTTTTCAGAGGTTGCGCTGCGGGTTAAAAATTCAAATGTAAACTGCCGGCCCTTCTTTTCTAAAATGCCGGTTTGGCGATTGGCAATCCAGCCCGCTTCGCCAAGAAGCCGGCGGGCTTTGGATTTGTCCATTTCAAAGAGCGGGTTCGGATTTGGATGGTCCTTGCTATATAGATCTTCATGAAAAGACTTGTGCAGAAAGTACTGGTTGTACATCAAGGTGCTGTTCATTTTTCTGCGATCGATCAGATGGGCCATGGCTTGGCGCACCCGCAAATCGTCAAAGGGTGGTTTGCGAATGTTCATCGCAAACCCCTGAAATCCAAGCGGGTCGTAGTTGTAAACTTTTTGTTTAATAATCCAGTTTTTGGAAAACCTTGCGCCTTTGGTCTCGTTAACCCACAGCCGTGATGTATGCACGGGGTAAAAATCAATTTCCCCTTTTTTAAATGCTTCAAAGGCATTTTCATTTTCAGCGAAGAATTTATATTTTAAGACCTGGAAATTGCCGGTGCCCTGATTTCGTTTATAGTTCCCGGCCCACCAATCTTCCCGTCGCTCCAGGGTTACGAAAATGCCCTCGTCTATCTGGCCGATACGGTATGGGCCTGAAACCACAGGAAATTCAAAATTTATTTTATTAAAATCCAAGGCCTCGAAGGCATGCTTGGGCATTATCAGAAACTGGCCGGCCGCCCCCAGGTTTTTCCAGTGAACATCGCGGGCGCTAAAGCGTATGGTGTAATCATCGACGACCACCGGCGGTAGGAAACGTTCCATCTCGACTTTGTGCGGACCGGTGAGGTTTTTAGGGTCCATAATCATATCATAGGTCCATTTAATATCACGTGCGGTTATGGGGCGTCCATCACTCCATTTGGCCGCTTTATCGATATAAAAAGTAAATGTTTTTTTATCTTCGGATATGGACCATTTTTCAGCAATACCGGGTTCATAATCAAGGGTGGCCGGATGCGTCGTCAAAAGTGTTTCATACATCGTACCAAATATCTGTGAGGCTTGGAAGCTGATGTCCAGATAGTAATTCAGGCTTTTAGGGTATTGAGCCAGGTACAAAGATATCTCACCGCCTATTTCTGCATCGGGGCTTGCAAATGGATTCGGTTCATCCCGCCATCCCGGACCGGGAAAGAAATCCGTTGCATAAGCCGATGTGCAGACCAAAAGGATCAACAGGACAATCAAATTTCGCATAATTTTACCTTGATTCAATTTACGCTTAGTTGCGGTGATAGACCCTAACCCGAATCCGCCGGAGGCGGTATCAAAAATTGAAGATTGCAAATTGAATATTTGTGGATGTCGCTTGGCTCCGTCATCTGGAAGTTTGGAGCTGATGAATTCCGGAAAAATCTTCTTTGATTAAAGCCGATATTATGTCTATAATAGCCTTAAATGTGTGGACATTGTGCGCCGCAACCCAGTAGAGGAGTCGCCATCGATTTGTGAATATCAGTTTCATAGGGTATCAAGATCTGGTATTTTTTCATCATATCACCAAAAAAAAAAATTAACCATTCTTCTTTGCTTTGCAAACATGCAATGTCCGAATCATTGCTACGGCAGATTATGATATTATGAGTCAAAATCTATGAGTGGTCAAATTACCATTGCGATATGGCTGTTTCTTTTGCTGCTGGCAATAGCAATATGGGCCGTTTTGGACCGCGTCTTAATTCCCAGCACCCGCTGGATTTTGCGTCGTCGGATTAATCGGGTCATCGATGAAATCAGCACGCGGCTGGATATTCAGATTAAGCCGTTTCAGATAACCAAACGGCAGGTGCTGATTGATCGTCTCGTATATGATCCTAAAGTTATCGAAGCGGTTCAGCAAGAGGCGGTCAAACGGGAATGCCCGCGCGAGATTGTACAGGCCGAAGTTATCGCCTACGCTAAAGAAATTGTCCCTTCTTTTAATGCTTACCTGTATTTTCGCTTCGGCTACTGGTTATCCAAAAGAATTGCCAAGCTGCTTTACCGGGTGCACATCGGTTTTAGCGAAGATGAGGCGTTTAAAAACATTGACTCTAATTCCACGGTGGTTTTCGTAATGAACCATCGCAGTAACATGGATTACCTGCTGGTCTCATTTCTAGCAGCCGAAAGGACCGCGCTATCCTATGCGGTCGGTGAGTGGGCCAAGATCTGGCCGCTGCAGACCTTAATTCGGGCCATGGGTGCTTACTTTGTCCGTCGAAAATCGGGCAACGCTTTATATAGGCGGGTACTGGAACGCTATATCCACATGGCCACGAAAGAAGGCGTTTGCCAGGCGGTTTTCCCGGAAGGCGGATTGAGTCGCGATGGCCGTCTGCAAAAATCGAAATTAGGTGTTTTGGACTATATGCTGCGCAACTATACGCCGGAAGCGGATCGCGACATTATCTTTATTCCAGTCGGAATCAATTACGACCGCACGCTGGAGGATCGCAGCCAGTTGCGAACCCTGGATGCTGAAGCAGCCAAACGCAGTAAGTGGTTTGTCATTCGGACAACCCTGCGCTTTATGCTGCGCAGCCTGATATTGATGGTAATGAGCCGCTGGCAGCGTTTCGGGTATGCCTGTGTTAATTTCGGTCCTCCAATCTCCATGCGGCAATACTGCCGTAATTTGCAGATCGATTTTAGCGGGATGGAACGCAGCCCCAGATTCCGGGAAGTCGCTAAACTGGCCGATCAGCTTATGGCAGCCATTAAAAAGGTCATTCCAATTTTGCCGATATCATTGGTGTCCACGGTTATTAAAAATGATAATCGACGGGGCCTGAGCGCTTCTGAAGTGGAATCCCAAACCAACCGGCTAATCGAGGAACTTCGCTTGCAGGGCGCTCCGCTATATTTCACCACCGACAGCCGCGTTGAAACTACAATAAACGCATTAAATATGCTAACATTGAGAAGACTGGTTACAGAAACCGACGGGCTTTACAAACCGGTTGACGCAGAGCGCGACGTGCTGGCTTATTACGCGAATTCAATCGTGCACTGGCTGCCGAATGCTCAAAAACCTGTGTGACCGGAAAAATTAAGCCAAGAATTATTTTCAATGGATATCCACTTTAAATACTTATTTATACCACTTGTTGTCATTTTGGGGTGGCTGTATCTGGCGCCGAATTCGTACTCGGAGTTTTACAAATATGTTGATCAGCAAGGCCGGGTTTTTTATGTTGACGACCTTAGCAAAGTACCCGAAGCATACCAGGATCAAGTTCAGGTTTATCGCGAGAAATATGATAACCTCTCCGAGCAGGACAAATCGCAGGCGCTGCAAAAAGAGCGTGAGCAAATTCAGCGGCAGGAGCAGGAAAAGCTGCTTCGTCTGAATCAACAATTGCAGGAAGTCCAAGCGGCAGAGGAAGAGGAAAAAAGAAGAAAGGCCGAAAGTGCCAAACAAAAATTGATGGAAACGATGCAAACCAGTGTCATCGTCGACGGTAATCGCGTTCTGGTCCCGGTAACACTGGCGAATAACGGCGTCGAGCTGGTTGTTAATTTGCTGCTGGATACCGGGGCCTCACAAATCGTTCTGCATCGCGATGTTGCCGACCGGTTAAACATCGTTACCCTAAAAAAGGGGCTGGCCCAAACTGCCGGCGGCCAAAATATTCAGGTTGAATCGGGTCGGGTAAACTACTTTAAAGTCGGACCCTTCAATATGGAAAAGGCCGCCGTTCTGATTATTGTCCACGAAGGTCCGGCAACCTCCTACAGCGGCCAGTTGGGAATGAATTTTCTAAAAAACGTACAGTACACCATTGACTATCAGAACCAGGTTATTCGGTGGCAACCGCCGGGGGTGAAACATTCGGAGGAATGAAAGAAAGAAGCGCCGTACAATTGCCCGATGTATATGGTTTTCTCGCAATTGAAGAATGAAGAATGAAGATTGAATATTTGAGGAATTCTGTCGTTTTTAACCTCCATCTCATTAACTCAAGGGCCATATTCGCCAATATAAGTAACACTAATTATTCTATTTTTCGTGTTTATTATTCCACCCAATTCCCTCAACCCTATCAAGGAAGCAATCCGTGGCCAGTTTATTAGATTGGGGTATTCAGGTTATTCTTTGGATCCAACAGTTCAGTCCAACCCTTGATCTCCCGTTTAAAGCTTTAACTTTTCTGGGAGATGAAACTTTTTACCTGATTTTTATGCCCCTTTATTATTGGTGTATTGATCGCCGCGCAGGCTCACGCCTGTTTTTTTTGCTTTTATTTTCGGCTTACATAAATGCAATTGCCAAAGTGGTGGCAGATCAACCCCGTCCGTTTACCTACGATCAACGGGTCCAATCCATTGTGCATGCCAGCGGAGGGGGGCTACCCAGCGGCCATACTCAGAATGCCGTGGCTATCTGGGGATTTCTGGCAGCCAGGTCCGGCAAGGCAATATTCTGGCTGATCGCCGGTTTTCTGATGGTCGGTATTCCGCTCTCACGAGTCTACCTGGGGGTTCATTTCCCAACGGATCTTTTCGGCGGCTACCTGCTTGGCGGCATAATTCTGATATTGTTTCTAATGTTGGCACCCCGAGTAGAAAATTGGTTGATTGAGAAAGGCTTTGCCTGGCAACTGTTAATCTCATTGTTCGGACCACTTGTATTAGTTTTGCTGAATCCTACCGGTGATAAATACGTCCTTTCCATGGCTTCTGTTTTAATGGGAGTCTGTACAGGATTCGTTCTGGAGAGACGGTTTGTCAGGTTTTCTTGCGAAAGCACCTGGTCGAAAAGGGCGATTGCCTACCTGCTGGGCGTTACCGTCCTTTTTGGCCTGTGGGGCGGTTTAAAATTTGCCTTCAGTGGTTTGGAGCCTGCCGGCCTGTTCCGCTTTACCCGGTATGCTCTGGTGGGGTTATGGGGAGGTGTGGGGGCACCCTGGATGTTTGTGAGATTGAGGCTGGCGGATAAAGAACTTTAAAAGATTTTAGAATTTGGATTGGTGATTTTGGATTTACCATAAGGAATTTAATTGATTTTCAGCAAATAGAATAATTCGAATAGTTAGATCATGCCTTACGGCATCTTTGCAGATATCGTCGTATTGATTCATCTGGCGTTTGTAATTTTTGCCGTACTGGGGGCGGTTTTGGCTATTTGGTGGCGCTGGACAATCTGGCTGCATCTTCCGGCTTTCTTGTGGGCGGTCTGGATTGAATATACCGGTGGAATCTGTCCGCTGACCCCGCTGGAGAACTGGCTCCGAATAAAAGGAGGGCAGGGCGCTTATGCGGGTGATTTTGTGGCAACCTATCTGTTGCCGGTCCTTTACCCGGCCGGTCTTACCCGCAATGTGCAATTTATATTAGCCATGATGGTTATCGTGATTAATGTTGTAATTTATGGATCTATTATCTACAAGCGCAGCTGGAAAAAAACATAAAAAATATGCGCAGCATAACGTAATTAAGCTACCGAAGAATAGGTCTAACAAGTTTCTTCAGATTCCAAAAAACAACCTTCAACCCTGGATGTGCTATTTTCAGGTCGCAGTAATTAGGGGAAATTGAATTGAGCAACGGCAACAACGACACCCACCGCAAAACTATTGGCTACATATTGTGGATTTTTGGCTTTACGGGATCCCATCGATTTTATTACGGAAATCCCATATCCGGAACCATTTATTTTTTTACCCTGGGTTTGTTTTTCATCGGCTGGATCATCGATTTGTTTTTGATACCCGGCATGGACCGCAGGGCGGACCTAAGATTCAGAGAAGGCAGCATCGATTATAATGTCGCCTGGATTCTGCTGACATTTCTGGGGATATTGGGTATCCACCGCATGTATATGGGAAAATGGATCAGCGGAATATTGTACCTGCTGACCGCGGGATTCCTTGGAATCGGGATCATCTACGATTTTTGGACGCTGAATGATCAGATTACGCTGATTAATAGTCAGAGGTAATCTTCACGAACCGGTGAGAAAACCTCTATAACTACCGAATCTTCCAGTGCCTCTGCCGAATGCTCAACGTTGCCGGGCAGGCACCAGCTATCCCCGGTTTCCACATCCACAATCTCTCCATCGACATTGAAGCGCACCTTGCCGGAGATCATAAATCCGGTTTGTTCATGGGGATGGGAATGAGCCGGGATAGCGGACCCTCTGGCAATTTTAAATTGGCCCATCAGTGTTTTTTCACCGTGAACCAGGGTCGTTAATTCAATTCCTTCCATAAGTTGGCGTGATTCAGCGGTATCTTTTTTGCGAAACATATTCTCGCTCCTCATTTATACCTGAACTGATCGGTTCAGGGTTCAAAGGTTATAAAATGCAATAATACCACAATTCAGGTATAATGTATATCGACCTGCGGTGGTTAGGCTCTAAGCTTTTTCCGAGCCAACGCTCGGAAAAAGTGGCCCCTGCGGGGCAGTTTGAGTGCAAAGACATGAGTGGCAAATGCCTGAAGTGCCGGTAGATTGTTTCTCGTCCTCCTCCTCCTCGTCCTCGTCCTCGTAATCGAAAAATAGATTATGTTAAGCCCGTTGCCAATAAGATCGAGGACGAGAACGACGACGACGATATCCCGACAGTAATTAGCACCTCCTCTTCCTGAAACCTGACACCCGAAACCTACATTTTCTGACAACATGTTTCAGAAATAGGCCCCTAAGGGCCTAGTCCCCTTGAATATTTGTTTAAAGAAGGCCCTTGTAGTTGCCGCCGTCGACCAATAAATTCTGGCTCGTAATATAGCGGGCCTGCACACTGGCCAAGAAAGCCGCTGCAGCCCCAAAATCAGAAGGGTCGCCTATGGTTTGGCTGGGATTGGCCTTCATCATCTCCTGGTAGACTTCCTCAGGAGGCTTATCTTCGCGGGTAGCACGGTCCTGTACCAGCTGATCAATTCGCGATGTTTTATGGGTGCCCGGCAGCAATGCATTGACGGTGATGCCGTCGGGTGCCAGTTCCGTGGCAATCGTTTTCAAAAACCCGGTCAACCCGGCCCGCGCCATATTGGACAGCAATAAGTTACCGATGGGCTGTTTGACCGAAATTGAGGTGATGGCGATAATCCGGCCCCAGCCTTTGGTCTTCATGGCCGGTGTGACGCCATGAATCAGATGCACGGCACTCATCAAGTTGAGATTGAGGGCCCTTTCGTATTCCTCCAGGGCGGTGCTGGCAAATGTTCCCGGCGGTGGTCCGCCGGCATTGGTCACCAGAATTTCCGGGTCTCCCAGGGTTTGTCTGACTGCTTCAAGCAGGCGGCTGATATCTTCCACCCGGCTCACATCAGCACCAAATCCCACAACTTCCGTTCCGGTTTTGGCTGCAATTTCTTCGGCTGCCTGTTTTGCTGTGGCTCCATCACGGCCGCAGATCGCTACCCGGCACTTTTCAGCGGCCAGCTGTTCCGCGCAGCCTCGCCCCAACCCCCTGCTTGCAGCAGTCACAAGGGCAATTTTTCCATTTAGTCCAAGATTCATTTTGTTACCTCCTTGGTTATCGAAGATAAACACAAATTCAACCCTGTCCAATAAAAAATGGATGAGCAATCGGGGAATTTATTGCGATATAGACCGTCATTCCGGCGAAGGCAGGAAACCAGAAAATCTTGAACCCTGAATAATGCCTTGACACTTATTGGTCTTTAATTCACACTATACTGGTTGCCGGTTGCTGGATGCCGGTCGCTGGAAATGGAATGGTACCGGGTGCAGGGTATAAGGAAGGTCTAAGGTTCAGAATCTACCAATTGATCTCACCGGATCTGTCATGAAAAATATCTTTCCAACCAGACAATCCGTGTTTTATGCTGTGTTCGCAGCCACCGCTATTATGGTTCTTTTTATGTCACCACGCTCCCATGCGACCACCCTCGAAGAACTGCGGGCCGCCCTGCCCAAAAATGTAATGGGCTGGTCATTGGAATCGAAGGATCATATTTACACGCCGGAAACCATCTTTGACTATATTAACGGCGGCGCCGAAGTCTATCGGGCTTACAACATGCAGCAGTGCCTTTCCCGTCGTTACGCAACTACCCAGGGACCTGCCATTGTGCTGGACATATTTGACATGGGGTCATCCCAGGATGCCTTCGGCGTATACACCCACGACACGGAAGGAGATGCGGTGGACATCGGGCAGGATGCCCGTTGGCGGCCGGGGTGGCTGAATTTCTGGAAAGGCCGATTTTTTGTTTCTATTTACATGGAGGAAGAAAACACCGCTGCTGAAAAAGCTGTCAAGGCTTTAGGAAAACTGGTTGATTGCGCCATAACACCGCGCGGTGCCAGGCCCAAAATAATCAATCGGCTTCCGCCGGAGGGTCTGCTAACCATGAACATCCGCTATCTTCATCACCCGGTTATCTTAAATTATCATTATTACCTGTCCGATGAAAATCTGTTAAAGCTCTCTCCTCGCACCGAAGCGGTACTTGCAGGCTATCGGCGAGAAAATGGGCAGGCCTTGATCCTGCTGGTATCTTATCCGGATACGAATGCTGCAATCAGGGCATCAGCGAATTTTAACCGGCATTATCTTGCGGATGCCGACCAAAATGGTATGGCCCTGCTTGAGAATCAAAAGTGGTCTGCCTCAAAAATCAATGGGCGGTTGCTGGTTATTATATTAGAAGCCGACAGTCGGCTGCTGGCCGAAAGCCTGTTGGACGCAGTAAAATAAAGATCTGGAAAACCGATTCCTTTCCCTGTGCCGCGCGTCCGGCAACTTGCGCCGCTGCGGTATCGGCATAGGTCTTGGGTTTGGCATAAAATTTTATTATCTCCACCTATCTGCCGTTTAACTAAAATTTGGGGAATGATCCAATGAAAAAATCAAAACAGGTGATTACACGTCGGGATTTCATTCGTACCAGCTCGTATGTTGCCATGGGAAGCCTTATGGGGTTGCCTCTGACGAACCAGGCCGTCGGCAGTCAAAGTGCTAAAAGCCGGGTCGTATTAGTCCGGGACAAAAAACTCGCTGATAGTTCAGGGGCTTTGCGGGCCGGCCGGCTTTCTGATATGCTGGATCAGGCAATCATGGTGCTGCTTGAAACTTCAGACTCCGGTTCAGCGTGGCAACGTCTGTTTGTTCCAGAGGACGTCGTGGGAATTAAAAGCAATGTCTGGTGGCATCTGCCCACACCCGCTGCCCTAAATGAAATCCTGCAGCAGCGCCTGTTGGAAGTCGGCCTGGAAGCGCAACATATTGCAGTCGACGATCGCGGGGTGCTGAGGAATCCGATATTTAAAAATTCCACGGCTCTCATCAATGTGCGACCGATGCGAACCCATGCCTGGTCCGGTTTGGGGACCCTGCTGAAGAACTACATTATGTTTGTACCGAGCCCCTCAATGTATCACGGCAATGCCTGCGAAAAGCTAGGCGCGATCTGGCAAAAGCCGCATGTCACCGGTAAGACCCGCTTAAATATTCTGGTGATGATAACCCCGCTCTTTCACGGTGTCGGGCCGCATCATTTCAGCCGGAAATACACCTGGCCCTACAACGGGCTGATCGTAAGTGCCGACCCGGTGGCAGCCGATGCAACCGGAGCCCGTATTATCCAGGTCAAAAGAAACGATTATTTCGGTAAAGAACGGCTCATCAGTCCCCGGCCGCTGCATATCGAAGCTGCCGATACCCGATTCGGCTTGGGAAACAGCCATTCGGAGCGGATTGAATTGATCAAATTAGGATGGGATGAGGATATTCTGATATAATGATTGGCGCAATGGGGTATCGGAGTATAATTAATTCGGAATGCGGCCGATGGAAGGCAAGTAAATTAACCACGGAAGAACACGCAAATAAACGGAAGATTTAACTTGCCAGCAATTTTGCCAATTGGAATTCAATCATAATTCAGTGAAAATCTGAAAATCCGTGGTGAAAAGAATACGGATGAGGTGCAAGAAATGAACTTTGACAAGCCAATAACACGCAGAGAATCACTCAAGAAGCTTTTGAAATCTGCCGGTAGCCTGGCGCTGGCCGGAACGGCAACATGGTCTTCCGAACTCGTGCGAAGCGGCCGGGCATCCGCTGCGCCAACCGGATTCATGGTTGAGGGACGCGGTGAAACAGCCGGCTATGATGTCAAGGAGTTGACCAGAAAAACGTTTGAAGCTGCCGGTGGAATGACCAAATACATATCAAAAGGTGACGTGGTGGTCATCAAACCCAACATATCCTGGGCTCGACGACCCGAAATGGCTGCGTCCACCAACCCCTATGTTATGGAGGCCGTCATAGAATTGTGTCAGGAAGCCGGTGCTAAAAAGGTGCGTATTGCCGATAATACCATCCACGACGCCCGGCGCTGTTTTGCGCTTACGGGGGCCGGAATGGTTGCAAAAAATACCGGGGCTGACCTGATTTATCCCCGTTCGTCTCTTATGCGCCGGATGAAGCTGCAAGGCAATCGCCTGGACATCTGGCCGGTTTTCGTTCCGCTGGTAGAGGCCGATAAGGTGATTAACTTACCCGTGGCCAAGCACCATTCGCTAAGTGCACTCACTCTGGGTATGAAAAACTGGATTGGGGCCGTCGGGGGCCGACGCAACAAACTTCATCAGGATATTCACATGACCATTGTGGATCTGGCACAATTTTTTAACCCGACGTTAACCCTGATCGATGGCATCCGCATTATGACCCGCAACGGTCCATCCGGCGGCAGTACAACTGATGTCGTTTCAAAGAATACGCTGATACTCAGCAATGACCCGGTTGCGGCAGATGCCCGAGCCGCCCTTTTATTCGGTCGCAAACCGGAGCGAATCGGGTTTATCAAGCTTGGACAAAAGTGGGGGCTTGGCACTCACGATTTTGAACAACTCATTCAGCATAAGGTGATTCTGTGAAGATTCGACATCTGGTATGGCTGCGGAGGATAAGCCAGGCGCTGTTTTTATGTTTATTTCTATATCTTTTAATTATTAGCCGACTTCCCCAGGATATCTACTTAAATTATACACTGGCATTTTCAACCGAGCAGGAATTGAGGCTTGAGCAGCCGGTAACCTTTTTTTTTCAAATCGATCCACTGGTGGGCCTAACTTCTCTGTTTTCCGGCCATGCGCTGATCAAAGGGTTTTTGTGGGGTGCGGGTATTCTGATCACAACCATGCTGCTCGGCCGATTTTTTTGCAGCTTTCTGTGCCCAATGGGCTCGATTCAGCATGTCATTGGTTCGGTCAAACCGGCACTTAACGGCTCGCGGATGGTGCGGGCCAATCAGAAAACCCCCGGCCAGCGGATTAAATATTTTGTTTTCATGTTGCTGCTCGTTGGGTCGCTTCTGGGATTGAATGTGGCCGGCTGGATGGATCCCATTGCCTTGCTGTTTCGATCCATCGCGCTGGCCGTGTTGCCGGGTATCGGGACGGGACTGCGCTCGTTTTTCGATATCCTGGCCACCAGCGACATCAAAGTGCTGAGCATGCTCAGCTATGCCGGTGAAGTTTTGGTTTCCCCGGTTTTCGGTTATACGCATCAAGCCTATCAGACAGGCTGGATCATCGGGCTTATTTTTTTGGTGATATTGTTTCTGAACCGAATCCGCCCCCGCTTCTGGTGTCGCACCTTGTGCCCGCTGGGAGCCCTGCTTGGGATTTTCTCCCGTTTCAGCATTCTAAAACTGGAAAAATTTCCTGAAAAGTGCACCAACTGTAATCGATGCACCCGGCACTGTCAGGGAGCAGCGTCACCCAAACCCGGCGAGGAATGGGAAACTGCCGAATGCCTGACATGCTTTAATTGCCATAATGTATGTCCGGAGGATGCGCTTGCATTTAAATTCAACTGGGCTTTTAAACTCAACAGGCAGCCTGATATCGGTAAACGGGCGTTGATCGGTGGGCTGTTAGCGGGTATATCTTTACCGTTTCTGGCAAGACTGGACGGACAGGTCGACAAAATATCGGATTCGAGGCTTATCCGCCCCCCGGGTTCGCTACCGGAAAAAAATTTCTTAGAGCTCTGCCAGCGCTGCGGACTGTGCATGAAGGTCTGCCCGACGAATGTCATCAATCCCACCCTGGCAGAAGCCGGTGTCGGCGGTTTCTGGACACCCCACCTCATCATGACCCAGGGCTATTGTGAGTACACCTGTACACTTTGCGGCAGTGTCTGCCCGACGGGAGCTATTTTAGATATTACGGTCAAAGAGAAAATCAACCAACCCATCAAAATCGGCTCGGCCTACATCGACCGCGGGCGTTGTCTTCCCTGGTCCGGCAATGCACCCTGCATTGTCTGCCAGGAAGTTTGTCCGACCTCGCCCAAGGCCATCTACCTAAAAAAAGATGTTGTGACGGCGCCAGCCGGAAAAACGCGGCAGGTTCAACTGCCTTATGTAAATCTGCAAAATTGCATCGGTTGCGGTATCTGTGAGAATAAATGCCCGGTACGGGGCTTGCCCGCCATCAGAACCATTGCCGCCGGTGAATCCAGATCCTTAAGAAATCAAATCCTGCTGTAATTGTCATACTCGGTTAGACCGAGATTCAATCAGATGTTTCTCAGGGCTAAAAATCACAAATTTCAAGCACCAAATTACAAATGGTTCGACAAGCCGTTCGACAGGCTCACGGTCCTGAGCAAAGTCGAAGGACTCCCCACCCTGAGCCAAGTCGAAGGGTAATTCTCAATTTACCATATCGCAAAGGCCTGGAAAATGAGCTATAGGTCTTGACATTTCAGGCGGTAATATTTAGCTTTCTGTTTTTGAGAATAATCTCATAAAGGATTTTTCATGGTTAGACCACAAAAAGAACGCCGGGTCGCATTTAACCCGGAAATCAGCTATTTCAAGCCCCGCGGAATACCCATGTTTGATCTTGAGGAAGTTTGCCTGACCGTCGACCAGCGTGAGGCCATGCGCCTTTCCGATCTCATGGGAATGTCGCATGAGGAAGCCGGACGGCACATGGGCGTCTCCCGCGCAACGTTTGGTCGTATTATTCAGCGGGCCCGTGAGGCGGTTGCGGATGCCTTGATCAACGGCAAAGCAATTAATGTCGAGGGGGGCAACTATCAGCTGATGGACACCGCTCGGGTTTTCCACTGCAGTAACTGCGATCACGAATGGGAAGAACCCATCGGCACCGGCCGACCGCCGCATTGCCCCTCCTGCAAGAATGCCGATTTTTACCGCATCAGGGAAAAGAAGGACGAAGCGGGATAAATGATACTGGATGCTTGATGGTGCATCAAATAAGGATAATTTCCTTAGTAACAATTTAGATGTTTGAAAAAAGCCACGAATTGGCGCGAATTATCACGAAATTTAAATTTTCAATATGAGCTCTACTGCTTATCGTTACTGCAATAATTCGTGCTTATTCGTGTCAATTCGTGGCTAAATAATTTTAATAAAAGCTAAAATCAGAATAAAGAGCTAAAAAGGAGTTATACGACTGATGGATATTCAACATGAAATGCCTAAAAACCCACAACAGGCGCAGGCTGATCAGGATGCAGCGATAAAGGAGTCGCTGGGTAAAATTAAAAATAAGATACTTGTGATGAGCGGAAAGGGTGGGGTGGGTAAAACCAGCACTTCGGTAAATCTTTCCATCGCATTAGCAAATAAAGGATTCAATGTCGGCATTATCGATGTGGATCTGCATGGCCCGGATGTCCCCAGGATGTTGGGACTTGAAGGAATGCCGGAGGTTAACCAGAATAAAAAACTCAATCCCATGAGCTACTCGAAAAACCTGAGAGCGATCTCAATCGAATCTTTTACGCCGAACAAGGATGATGCAATTATATGGCGCGGACCTCTAAAGTTTTCGGCCATCCGACAATTTATCGGTGATGTAGACTGGGGCAATCTCGATTTTTTGGTTATCGACTCGCCACCTGGAACCGGTGATGAACCGTTAACGGTTGCCCAGACGATTGCCGATGCCAGGGCGGTGATTGTCACAACACCCCAGGAAGTGGCCCTGGCAGATGTCAGAAAATCGATAAATTTTTGCAAAACCGTGGAAATGGAGATATTCGGCCTGGTCGAAAATATGAGCGGATTTGCCTGTCCGCATTGCAATGAAATGATCGAGCTTTTCGGATCCGGCGGCGGCCAAAAGACGGCCAGTCAAATGGGCATTAATTTCCTGGGCAGTATTCCATTTGATCCCAAAATGGTCGCCTGTGGAGATTCGGGTTCATGCTATCAGGATTTGCACAGCACTTCGGCGGTCACCCAGGCCTTTGGTAGTGTCGCAGGGAAGTTGGCCGAACTGGTGTGAAATCAGCTTAGGGAGGTTATCGGGTTTGCGGGGTTTAGCGGGTTTGTTCTGACAACCGGTATCAGGAAATTAAGGTGTCAGGTTTCAGGTGTCAGGAGGGATTACAGAGCAACTAATTTTTAGGATTCACCTACTCTAATAGAATGGAGAAAATCCGTGCATTTTAGGATTACGACCCTGGTCGAAAATGCCGTTGCCCAGAGCGGCCAAGCGCTGCTTGCTGAACATGGTCTGTCTTTTTATATCGAAGCAGGTGATCGCAAGATTCTGTTTGATACCGGTCAGAATCTTGCCATATCCAATAACGCCCGGGTGCTGGGTATCGACCTTAACCAAATCGATACCGTGGTGCTAAGCCATGGTCATTATGATCACAGCGGCGGTCTGCAAAGTGTCCTCGCAAGCAATAAAGATTTCACTTTGTACGGACACCCAGATGTTTTCAGTCCAAAAGTAAAGATAACCAATGGAAACTATAAATACATCGGAATACCGGTTGAGAAAAATGACATCGTCAACTGTGGTATCTCTTTGAAACTTGACAGAAACCCGGTTGAAATCGCTCCCGGCGTGATGACGTCCGGTGAAATTGCGCTGGAAAACGACTTTGAAGATGCGGAGCCAATGTTTTTCCTAAAAAAAGATGAAACGGTCACGCCCGATACCCTGGCAGATGACCAGGCCTTGATTCTGGACACTGACAATGGCGTGGTCGTTTTATTGGGCTGCAGCCACCGGGGAGTGATCAATACGTTGACGCACGTCGCCCGACTGAAAGGCAACCCTAAGATACATGCCATTTTGGGCGGGCTTCACCTGGGAAAAGCCTCAGACGGCAAGTTGGCAAAAATAATCGAGCATCTGCGGAGTTTTGATTTGGAAATGGTCGGAGTCGGGCATTGCACCGGGCCACGAGCATTTCTGGCGCTGTCGAATGAATTCAAAGACCGTGTTTTTCTCAATACGGTTGGGAAAGTGATTCAATTTTAGCATACGCTAGGAGGCTCGGTATGCAGCAGGTTCATCATCCTGAGCCCCGGTCCGGCAGAGTTTTGTTCACCGTATAAGGCTCACGGATCAGACTGCGGCATGCAGCAGCGGTCTATGCTCCAGAATAGGATTCTACTCCGGAAGTATTTGCTATTTCAGATGATTGTCTGAATAGTCTGACCACTTTCGGGTCAAACTTTCCAATGAGCAACACAAGTATAATTCCAACCACGGGAACTATTATTGTCTCCGGGGGTCACAATTCGTATAATCAACCTGGGCAAGGCTCTGGCGTGTACTATCCGGTAAATTGTTGAAAAGCTCAGTGGCCTGTCCATATTCTGCGTAGCTGGTATAGTGCATAATATCGCTAATTGGAACCGTCACTAAACCGGCCATCATCAACCACTTCCTCAATCTTGCCGGTTTTTAATCCAATCCAGCCGGTTTGGTCGACTTGGCGCACATCAAAGTCCGGAACATACGGCTTGATGTCCAGCAAGGGGGTACCGTCAACCACATCAACATCCTGAATCTTCAGGTTGCTTTCTGTTATACCGGTTAACCGCACCACCGACAGGCCGATCGGGTTTGGTCGTGACGGTGCCCGGGTGGCAAAAAGCCCCCTCTTTTGATCATCCAGAAACGGCTTTACCTTCAAAGAAAATTTCTTGGACAGGTGAAAATGGTAAAGTATAAATATGTGCGAAAATCCTGCCAGATCTGCCAGCCCTGCGGTATATTCCGGGAAAATTTCAATATGTCCGGCGATACCTTTGGCTCCGCTAGGCTGAATGGGAGTTCCCTCAGTCGTTTTATGGGGTGAGTGAATGATGCCGATCGGTTGGTATTGGATTGATTCCACCGCTTATCTCCTAATTAATCCGCCCTCCAAAAATAGCACATTAGGGTTTAAAATTTTTCTTTGAAAACCGAATAATGCTGGTGATCAATGCGCCGGCGGATTAATTACTTTATGCTGCGCATACTTTTTAGGTTTCCTGGATAATTTGTGAGAAAACGCATCAATCAATATAGTAGATTGCCGGGACCAGATCAAGGCTTAAACGATGACCTGGATCAGCCTAATACCGTGCCCCACAAATCCAATAACAGAAATCAAACAAGATACTTAATTTATAGCTGAGATTCCAACTATAGAAAATTCCAAGCGTCAAATAACAAATATCAAACAATATGCAATCTCCAAGCTCCAATGATCCAAACAAGTATGTGTCTCCTGCACTTGATCATTGCAAGTTTCAATCGAGGTGATATAAGGTGCATAATTTTGAAAGAACAGGAGACAGGGTGACTCGATTCTTATCGGACGCAAAAAAGGCAGATGGTATTTTCTGGGGCTGGTATGTGGTCTTTGGATCGTTTTCGATCATGATTATTAGCTATGGCGTCAGGTACTCCTTCGGCGTTTTCGTAAAACCCATGTTTGTCGAATACAACTGGCCGATGACCATCATTCAGCTTGGCTCTTCCATTAATCTGGTCATGTATGCCTGTACCGGCGTCTTTACCGGTTGGCTGCTAGACCGGTTTGCACCCCGCTGGATCATGATAGTCGGTATCCTGGCAACTTCTGCGGGGCTGATTCTGGCAAGTTTTATAAAAACCCCTCTGGGATTGTACCTTTCTTATGGAGTTCTAGTGGGAGCCGGGTCTGCCGGTTGCGGCATGGTTGTCACCAGTGTTGCGATCGGAAAATGGTTCAACCGATTCAGAGGATTGGCTATTGGCATATCCTCCATGGGAATCGGGGTTGGGACCATGTTGATGGCACCCCTCGCCGGTTATATTGTCAAGCACTATGGCTGGCGCAATGGTTTCCTATCTATCGGAGTATTGATGCTGTCAGTGGGAATTCTCATTTCATACTTTTTTATGGGAAAGTACGAACCCGGTCAGATAGGATTGTTGCCGGATGGGGATATGCCGGACAATGATCTAAGTCGCGCCTCCGATGAAGTGAAACTTGAGGGGAAAGCCTCACTAAAACTGGTTTTAAAGACCATCCAGTTTTGGATACTGGTGTTCTGTAACGTCTTGGCGGTGATGACCGTCATGATGACGTTTAATCTTCAAATCGCCTATGCCATCCACAACGGCATTCGCGAATTAGAAGCTGCCGCCGCTTTGGGCATTATCGGTATTTCCGGAAGTTGTGGAAAATTTTTCTTTGGCTGGTTTAGCGATCGCGTGCGGGATGCCAAGTATGCGGCATCTACCGGATTCGCGATCATGGCGACCGGTATGTTTATTCTGATTAATGCCAAAACAGTGGGGATCTTATACGGATATGCCCTGATTTATGGGTTCGGGTACGGCTCTCTGGCTCCGGTGATGCCTTACATGATATCCGATCGATTCGGCCGGCAGGCGCTTGGGGCAGCCTATGGGGTATTGATTTTTTTTGCCACCGGATTGGGGGGCAGTGTCGGTCCCTTACTTGGCGGTTACATTTTTGATCGAACAAATTCCTACGATATCGGCTGGCTGATTTGTCTGATGGCCCTGCTGATAGTGGCGGTTACCATTCTCGCCCTAAAACCGAAAAATCAACGGCCGCTTTTTTAAGCATCAACAGATTTTCGGTGGGTACATTGGGCGGGATTCCGCAGCCGGGCATCAGGATGTAGCCGCGAGGGGCCTGACTGCCCCGGGCCAGTGCGGTCATGGACAGGCGGTAGACTTCTTCGGGCTGCCCCAAATGGATAACCGCCGGTTCGATGTTGCCGGCGATGATACAATCGGAGCCGAAGAAATTGACGGCCGTTTCGATGGCCACTTCATGACCGAAACTGACGATGCCCGGATTACCCATGGGAATCTCGCGCCACAGGGGCAGATTCTTGTTTTGTTCCCCGCAGATGTGGCAGTAGATGTGTCGAATTCCCGTTTGAAGGATTTTTTCATGCAGCTTTTTCTGGTAGGGCAGCACAAAAGTTTCAAAAAACCGGGGGGAGAGCATCTGGTTCGAAGCTGTGGGTGCAGCCAGATAGGTCAGCATTTCCGCGGGCGGGAAGGTGGCCGCAAACAGACGCACGACCGCCACACTGTAGTCAGTGGCCAGCCGCAGCAACCGGTGGGCCAGATCGGGCTCTTTGATCATCCAGCGCATCAAAAGCTCAGGGCCGCACAAACTGCGGGCGCCTTCAATGGGTGAGGTGATAAACGGGAAAACCGGCAGACCATTTTTTTGGCAGCGCCGGGCAAAATCCAGATACAGCGGCATTGGTCCGGCAGCGGCAATGTCGTGCGGCATCGATAGTGTTTCCACCTCGGCGATTGAATTGACCGGATGGCGAGTGGCCGTCGGCGCCATAGAATACTCATCAGCCGGCCATTTGAGCGTGCCGCCAAAAGCCCAGGTCACATCCGAGGCCCCGCCCACTGCCATGCGAGGGATACCGTCTTCACCGAATTGGGCGATGGTTTCGATCTGGGCCGCAAAGCTCTTCTGCGGGTCGTTGTAGGCCGCTGCCGCCGGATATCCGGCATTCTGAACCGCAAATGAGGGTACCGCCCCCCATAACCAAACCAGCGGACGGTTTTTTTGTTTTCCGGATAGAAGAGTTCTGAACTGTTTGCCGATCTGTGTGCTGTCCATCTTCATGCCTGTGTTCGATTTTCCGATTTTATCCTGCCTCAGAGATCGCCTCATCAATTGTCGCCTTATCAACCTCATGTTTACGAAGAGAATTGAACGATTGATAGTTTTAACTAAACTGATCGCGGGATGGTCATTGGCGCCGGCTGTGCTGTATCAGGTCGACCGGGGATAACTGGCATAGTGCTCCATAAACCAGGCCCGTGCATCGTATGCCTGCAACAGGTGTTCCGACGGAACACCATAGGGAATATCTCACCCGGGGGCAAATATGTAGCCCTGGGTACCGCCGGCCGCCAGGCTGATCAGGGCATCTTCGCGCGGAGAAATCATCCCCAGCATCAGGCTGGTGGTCAATTTCAGATTACCACCGAAGCCCTTGCCGTATTTATGGGCCGTGTCGCGCACATAGCTCAAGTTCATCTGTTCGTCGATGGCAAACCCGTGGGTGGGCACTTTACAGACTTCTTCCAGTACTTTGCTGCAGTTGCCGCAAATGAAAAAAGTGGATGTCAAGCCGGCCTGGTGGATGATATCGATGGCCGGCCGGCAATTGGGGGTGACGAATTCGGCAAAGGTCTGAGGGCGGATCTGGGATGCCACCGGATCTACGACGGCGATGATATCGCACCCCATCTCAGCATAAAATCGCGCGGCCTGGGCAGCCACCTCGCCGGCGAATGCCAAAACGGCGTGGGCGTATTCTTTGCGTCTGAGCAGGGCGGTAAATATCTGGGGGCCGGCCAGATGGGAAGCCAGGGTCAACGGTCCGCACAACAGTCCCAGCATGGCACAGTCCAAGGTTTCCAGCCGGGGTTTGACCTTTTTTGCGGCTTCAAAGATGGTTGGCCAGCGGCCGTCTGCTGCCGAGGGGATCTTAAGACCGGCATCCGCCGGCGTCTGATCGACACAGGGATGTGCCATGATCGACGGCACATTGTCTTCCCAGTATGTCGCCTCGCAGCCGACGCTTTCGGCTTCCACCGACAGGTCAAACACAAGGGGGATTCCGTCAGCATGATAAAGTTCGGCAGCGTTTGCCACGCCTTGGGCCAGCAGTTCTGCATCCTTTAAAAATGTGTCGGCCGGCTGATCGATCAGCGCGGCACAATGTACCCCGGCGTAGGGCAGCCAGGGCGGAATTTCGGTCTTTTTGCCCCGGGTGGCATCGATTAACATCTGTTTAGCCATTTTAATTCCTCATTTAGATTAAAAGGGAAATTCAACGCCCATAGCGGCAATTTCATCTTTCACCCTGCGGTACATGTCGTAATGCTCCGGGATCGGCAAGGCCTTATGGACATCGTAGCACTCATGGTATTCCTTGCCCTTGGAAGCCGTGGCCGCCTGATCTTCATAGGTTGCCAAAAGTCGCAGGGCAATCTCGTTGGCCTGCTCCCGTTTCATGCCCATGCTGGCCACGGCATGGCCCACTTCCATGCCCAAACGGGCCTCCATGGGGGTGGCACGGTTGCGGTATTTATTGCGGGCGGAGGCCATCTCCCACAGGTGCCAGCCGCAGACGGTGCTCACCAGGGCATGGCAGGCGGTCTCTCTGAAAAGCATTTCGGTCATAGGGCCCGAATTGGCGAAACCATTGGAGGTATACAACAGTTTGCTGTTGCGTGCCAGGGCCTGGCCGGACATGGCGATGGGCCACAACAACTCGCGGGTGGTGTTGGAACCCCAGTTGAGATGGAAGGGAAAATGCTGGTTGAAGATGGCGCCGTGGATCAGAAGCCCTTTGAGGCTGTAGGCCACAAGTGTGACCGCCACGCCTTCCGATCCGCCGCACCAGCCGCCGTAAATGGGGCCGGTCAGGTTGCCGGTGTAGCAGCCGTACTGGGCGTAATGCACCGAGCGGTTGAGCAGGGTGTCGGCGGTTTTAAATTCGGTCAGCGACCCCACTAAACGGGAATCGGATGTGCGAACCCCCCAGGCGTTGTCGGACACGGCAATCTGGCCGGCATCGTGCTCGGCCGTGCCCACGGCCACAAAAAATACGCCGGGGGACCCCACCTGTTTGGCAGCCAGACGCATGTTGTAGATGTGCTGGACACAACCGTTAATTTCAGTGGGGCCGCCGGATTCGATCAGTTGACCGGCCGCATCTTCCAGGATCGGCGCGCAAAAGCCGTCCAGCAGCGGTTCCTTAAGATAGGCCAGGCACATGGAGTGATGCAGGTGTTCGTCAACCGTTATATCCGGGCTGAAAATACAAAACGGCGGTTCGGTATCTTCCACCTGGCGATGCTTCCACAGCTTGGCGTCCTTGCCCTCGCCAACCCAGTACTGGTCTTTGGCCACGTACAACGCCTCTTTGATCTCTTCGTCGCTGACCTGGATGATGCGATGCGAATCGGTGTTGTAGACACCGACTTGCCGGAAAAGATCCCAGCCCGCCTGCCAGATGCGGTCCGCCATATCACCGTCGGTCGGCACCGGTGTCGCAGGATCGTACTTGATTTCGTATTCTTTGATCAGTTTTTTCAGGGTCGGGGTAAACAGTTTGGGCAAAAAATCATCTTCTTCAATGTGGGGACCGGTTTTAGACCGTTCCATTATTTCCCATAAACGATAGGCTGTGGTCATGGTTTTTCTCCCATCAGCGGCGTCTTTCCGGAGTTGGTATCTCCCGGTACAGACGTTCAGCGGTTAAGCCGGTTCCTCAACGGGCGTATCGGAAGCGGTCCGGACAAGCCGGAATTTAAAATTGAAGATTGAAAATTGAATATTTGTGGATGTCGCTACGCTCCGTCTTTTTAAAAATGGCCGGAATCCCTTAAATATTCAATATTCAATCGGAAATACTCAATCGTTTAATTCGGTGCTAATCGATCATCGCGGCCATTTTTTGGGAGGCACAATTGGCGTCTTCACAATAGAGATCGGCACCGATCTTATCCGCCCACATCTGGGAGGTGGGGGCACCGCCGATCACTACTTTGTATTTGTCGCGCAGGCCTTTGTCTTTTAAAAATTCGATGATCTCCTGCTGGCGCGGCAGGGTGGTGGTCATCAAGGAGGATGCACCGATAAAATCGGCCCCCATCTCCTCGGCGGCTTTGATAAAATCCAGGGAATCCACATTGTAGCCGAGATCCTTCACTTCAAAACCGTTGGTCTCCAGCATCAGTTTGACGATATTTTTTCCGATTTCATGCAGATCACCTTTGACCACGCCGATGACGACTTTGCCTTTGGCGAGCACTCGATCGATGGTCTTCAGCTCAGGTTTGACGATATCCACCACGGCGGTCAAGGCTTCACCGGCCAGCATCACCTCGGGCAGAAATATTTCCAGAGTGGCGAAGAGGGCACCGACACGCTGCATGGTTTCGGTCAGTTTGTCCAGGATTTCCAGCGGATCGGTTCCGCCCGCCAGCAGTTCGCGGGCCATGGCCTCGCACGCTTCCTTCTCGCCGTCTTCCACAAGTTGGCTCAACTGGTCCAATGACATGATTTTCCTCCTTCTATGAAACTGGATAGAGTTGGACGGGATTATCAGGATTAGCAGGATTTTTTTTGAGTATGTCTATATCCTGTCCATCCAGTTGATCCTGTCAGAAAATTAAAATTGTATTTCGTTATATTGTCTAAAACTCGATTTCTAGACCTCGGTCCTAATCCCGTCCATCACTCCAACTTTCCAATACTCCAGTACGCCAACATTTGACCTGAACCCGAACCTATTAACCTTGAACCCTGAACGGTTACAAACATCTGTCTAAGGGGTGTGCTTCTGAAACATCACCCGCTCACCTTCCAGGCGCTGACCCAAAAAGCAGAAAAAGTTTTCATCGTCGCGTTCGGGGTAATCGAGGCGGGTGAAAATCCGGAAACGGCTTTCGCGACGCTCGATAGTACCGCGGAAGATGATCTCACCGCACTCGATCAGGTTGCGCATCTCCAGACAATGGGTCATTTCGTGGGGATTGGCAGCGCCTAATCGCATGTTCTGCTTCAAATAAGCCAACGAATCGATGCCCCGCTGGGCCATGGTGCCGGATCGGTAGGTGATGTTGTAGTCATTCATCACGTTTTGGATGAAGCCCTGGGCCTCCTGCCAGGCATCGCCATCGACCCGGGCCTTCACCTGGTTGCTGAAGTCCAGCAAGGCGTCGAAATTGCCGCCCTCCGGTACATGGGGCATTTGCCTGGCAAAGGCCGCGGCCGATTCCCCTGCCAGATGGCCCATGGTCAGGGCCCCCGGAACCACACTTTGGGGTATACCGCCGGCTTCGTCCCCGGCGGCGAACAATCCCGGCAGGGAAGTCCGGCATTTGCCGTCAACGATGGGCCCACCGGCTGCGGCTGCAGAATGTTCGGGCTCCAGAGGCCACAGTTCGATTTTGTGTTTGCGGAAATCGATACCGTATTGCCGGTTTAAATGGTGGAAGCAGGAGCCCGAGCCCTCATTGGCAATGGCCCACTGCATATAGGCCTGATCCGCTTCGCTGCCCCAGGACATGTCGGCGTAGATTGGCCCGCGGCCGGCCTTCAATTCACCCATGAACGTCTTGTCGGTGCCGAAGGGCGTGGCCGGTCCCTGCCATCTGCCCATCTCGTGGTTGCGGGGCCGAATCACTTCGTTAAGACCATTGACTCCGATACCGCAGGGCTGGTAGGAACCGCCGGGCAGGCCACCGCCGCGCACCAGGTTTTTGGAAGACCAGCGTCCGGGGATGGAAACGAATTCCATGTTGATTAATTCGGCGCCGGCCCTGAACATGGCGGCTTTGCCGTCGCCGGTCAATGCCGGCGGCATGCGCGTATTGAAGGTCAAACCCGAAAAGGTTTTATAAAGCCGGTTGGGCCGGCCGGCAGACATGATGACGGCTTTGGCCCGAAACAGGTGCAGATTTCCGTCCCGGGTGCCATAGCCCACCGCTCCGGCGATCTGGCCGTCATGGACCAGCAGGTCGTTGATCATGATTCGATCCGCAATCTTAACCCCGCGTTGGCGTACCTGCCCGGTGAGGACTCGCTTGACATCACGGCCGTCGAAATGGAGGGTGTTACGGCAGTTGTGGAGTTGATATTGTAGACGGAAGTTGCCCGGTAGAGTGGAATCGGTATAGCGCATCTTCAGTCCGAAACGCTCCAGATCCAGAATGCGGTCGTAGGCGGTGGCGGCAATATAGTGGATGATTTCCTTGTTGATGAGACCTTTGGCCAGGTTTTGGATATGGTCCTCAACCAGATCATCCAGGCTCACGCCCTCGGATTTTTGGACCTCGGGAAAGTAGGCCCAGATGTGGTCGGTTCCAGTGGCAGTGCAGCCGGAGCGCTGCGGATTGGATTTGTCCACCAAAATAACACGGTCGTTGAGTTCGCCGGCCCGAATGGCTGCCATGCACCCGGCCAATCCGCCGCCCACGACACATACGTCACAGGTATGTTCGATGATGTTAAGTTTGGGCATGTTTATTCTCCTGTTCTATGGTTCGGTGACGGATCGCGAAAACGCGGCGGCTTGTCGCAGTGCGTCGGCCTGGTCGGTGCCGGGTTCTCCGTGGTTGGCAGGCGAGGGAACGATGTGCATTTGCAGCGGCAGCCGCAAGCGAACGGCTTCCACGGGGCAGTCGATAACGCACGCCCCGCAATACCAGCATTCATCCGGATAATCAACGGTCGGGACCTCATCCGCCCGGAAGCCGAATATGTCCTGGGGGCAGATATCGTAACAGGTACCGCAACAATGACAGAGGTTTTGATCAATTATGGCTGGCATGGTGTTTATCCCTTATGTTGGTTGTGGATAAAGGTCTCCAGTCGGTGGATGCCTTCGGTTACTTCCGTTTCGGTGGCGCACACCGACAGGCGCAAATGACCCTGGCCCGGTTCACCGAATTCGGTGCCCGGCAATGTCACCACTCCGGCTTTCTCGATCAGGCGAATGGCGAAAGCCATAGCGTCGGGACCGTATTGACTGAAATTGGGAAACACGTAAAAACTTCCCCCCGGAGCCGCGCAACTGACGCCGGGAAGCGCCTTGATGCGCCGGTAGAGACGGTCCAGTTTAGCGGCAAAATGGCTGCGGATGGGTGCGAGTTCCGCATCGGCACATTTCAAAGCCGCCAATGCAGCCGTCTGGCTAATCACGGACGGGCACAGGACCACGCAGTAATGAAGCTTTTTGACCGCATGCATGTACGCCGGCGGACCGGCCACGAAGCCGATCCTGAGGCCCATCATGAGGTGGGATTTTGAAAACCCTCCGAAGGTGAACGTGCGCTGCGCCATATCCGGAAGCGACCCGATGCTCAACGGTTCCCCGTTAAAGGTATAGTCCCGGTAGATTTCATCCACCAGTACCAAAAGATCGTGGGCTTGAGCAAAATCGGCCAGGGATTTGAGGGTCTGATGTGACCAGACCACACCCAGGGGATTGTTGGGATTGCAAAACACGATGGCGCGGCTTCTGGGGCGCACGGCCGCAGTCAGCCGCTCGATGTCAGGCACATAACCGTCGGATTCCTCCAGCGGGACCAGGACGGGTTTGGCGCCGCATACCAGGGTATTCTGGTAATAGGTGCCGTAATGCGGACTGGGTATGATCACCTCATCGCCCGGTTTGAGAATGGACCGCATCACGGTATAAAGTCCCTGCTGAACGCCGCAGGTGACGATGATTGCGTCCTCGGAATCGACCGCAAGGGACCAGTCCCGTTCCAGCATGCCGCCGATACCCTCCCGCAACGCTTTAAATCCGTAATAGTCGGTATAGCGGGCATAGCCGTCAGCAACATGTTCCTGCATGGCCTGGCGAATCGGTAGCGGCATGACCATGTCGGGATTTCCCGACGCCAGATTGGCCAGATCATTGCGCCCTTCCATCGCCTGCCAGATGGCCTCCCGCTTGCTCATGGGAATGGCAGCCACATCTGGATTGATTTTGGAGGCATCTGCCCGGTGCATTTTTAGTCCTTGGTGAAGTTTTATTCCAGTGGCTAAATTTTGATTATCTTTATAAAATATTAATAATATTTTTGTCAAGCGGTTAATGATATTTTTTTAGTTGACATTTTGGATCAGTCGGTTATCATATGAATCGTCCGCAGAAGCGGTGATCTGGTAAGACGATTATGAAAAAAGAAGAAGCATACGAAGAATTGCGGGTGCGGATCATCACCAATGCTGTCGCCCCCGGGGAGATCCTCAACGAAAAAGATTTGATGGCGCAGCTTGCCATCGGCCGTTCTCCACTGCGGGAGATCCTTTTTCGGCTGCAGGAAGAAAACCTGATCAAGCCCTTGCCCCGGCTGGGTTACATGGTGACCACGCTGGATATTTTCGAAGTGCGCGAACTGGTAGAGCTGCGCCGGGAATTGGAGGGCTTTGCCGGGTACCTTGCGGCTCAGCGTATTACTGCCGAGCAGTTGGCAGGCTTGCGCACCATCATCCGTGAAGCGGAAGCAGAAACCAGCGAGACCCAAGACGTATCCAACATCTCGGAATATTTCGACACCCGGTTCCACAGTCTGCTCTACCGGGCGGCCGGAAATCAGAAACTGGTCAAGACCCTGCAAGACCTGCACATTGTCATGCTCAGAATCTGGTTTCATGTGGGATTGGACGCCATCGGCTTTGCCGATCAGGCCCAGAATCTTTACGAGGTGCTGGAGGCACTGGAGCAAAGAGACCCGGATAAAACCCGTAGCGCCATGGAGGACCATGTCGATCAATATGCGGCACAGGTTAAGGAGCAATTCCTCTAAGGCCGTTGGGCACTCCTTAATAAAGAACTTGAAGTTCTATGGGCCATTGACACAATTTGGATCAAATTTACCATTTCGATGGTCTAAATTAAATTAACAGCGAACCGCAGAATATCGAACAAGGAATCCCAGAATATTGATTGAAGAACAAAAGGAATTATATCCATGATCAGCGGTTTCAAATCCCAGTGCGTTCCAACTTATCATTTGCTGACACCGGAACATATAAAATCGATCCACAGCGCCACCCTTGAACTGCTGGAAACGGCGGGGGTCGATGTCCACCATGACGAGGCCCGGCAAATGCTGGCCGATGCCGGCTGCCGGCTCAAAGGGGATCATCGGGTTCTGATCCCCAATTGGCTGGTGGAAGCCGCCATCCAAAGTGCCCCGTCCCGCATTACCGTCTACGACCGTCTGGGTAATGTCGCCATGCGCCTTGAGGGCAGACGTGTTCACTATGGCCTGGGTACGGATCTGATCCGGACCTATGACCTGGAAACCGGTGAGCTGCGCCAGTCCCGGCTCAAGGACGTGGCAACCGCCGCCCGTATTTCCGATTCTCTCAAGCACATCGATTTTATCGGATCCTACGCCCTTCCCGCTGATTCGCCCCCCAATCTCATATACCTGGATTCGTTTCAAACCGAACTTGAAAACGCCACCAAACCGATTTTTTACACCGCTGCCGGACTAGAGGACATCACCTACATCAACGCCATGGCAGCCGCAGCCGTCGGCGGTGAAGCGGCCTTGCGGGAGAAACCGATTCACATCCACTATTCCGAACCATTGAGCCCGTTAAGCCACAGTTTCGGAGCTGTACAGAAGCTGCTTTTTTGCGCCGATCGCGGCGTTCCCGTCAACTACACCCCGGGAATGATGTCCGGCGCCAGCGCGCCGGTGACCCTGGCCGGGGCGATCACCGTGGGCAACGCCGAAGCTCTCAGCGGCCTGGTGATGCACCAGCTTCGGGCCAAAGGTGCGCCCATCATCTCCGGATTCGGCACATCAACCTTGGACATGCGCACTTCCACCTGTATTTACGGGTGTCCGGAATACCGTCTGGCGCTTTCCGCCTGCGCCGATCTCTACCATTACTACGGCCTGCCCATGTGGGGCACAGCCGGTGTGAGCGACGCCAACTGCCTGGATCAGCAGGCCGGCATGGAATGGTCCATTTCGATCATGGCGGATACCCTGCACGGCGCCAACCTGGTCCACGACATCGGCTATCTTGGCCAGGGGCTCATCGGCCACCCGGGGGGATTGGTCATGTGTGATGAGATCATCAGCTACGTGAAAAGATTTGTACGCGGATTCGAGCTGGACGATGCCCATATCGGTCTGGACGTGATCCGGCAAGTGGGTCCCGGCGGGGACTTCCTCTCAACCGAGCAGACCATGGAAATGTTTAAAACCGAGCACTGGCTGCCGGATCAGTGCAACCGGGACAATCTGGACACCTGGCTCATGAAGGGCGGCAAAGACTGGGCCGAAACGTGTACCGAAAAAGCCCGTGAAATTTTGAACACCCACACGCCGGCACCGTTGAGTGACGCGGCCGCTGCCACCCTCAGCGACATCCGCCGTGAAGCCGAAGCAACACTGCAGGACCACCAGTTTAGGCCATAATATTGAAGATTGAAGATTGCAAATTGAATATTTGTGGATGTCGCTGCGCTCCGTCATTTTTACAGGTATCGTTTCCAAGGAATATGATCAGCACATACGATCGGCGGAACATGATTCTTTCTAACTAACTGACAGGTCGGGGAGTTTTCCGCGTCAGGCCCAGATCGAAGCGGAGTGGATGATCGCCACCGAAAGCGGATGCTGTCTGAGATCAGCCGGTTTCGGTGGTGATTATCCACCTAAGCGGGTCGGCTTTGAAAAACTCGCTGACCCCTCAATGAACTAAGGAAATAACCATGTCGACCCCACGCACGCCGGTTTGTACCCCCGGCTATAGAATCTTGAGTACCGGGCAGATCGATCGGATTCATGCCGCAACCCTGGAACTGCTCGAAACCGTCGGCGTCAACATCCGTCATCGGGGGGCAAGGGATATGATGGCGGAGGCCGGATGCACGGTTCGGAATGACGGTACCGTTTTTATTCCCGGTCAACTGGTGGCAGATGCCATTCAAAGTGCGCCGTCTTCGGTTAGCATCTACAACCGTCTTGGGGAAAAAGCGTTGCAGCTTGAGGACCGCCGCATCCATTTCGGTCTGGGGACCGATCTGGCCAAAATCTATGACCTTGAAACCGGCCGAATCAGGGAATCCACCTTAAAAGATGTTCAAACTGCGGTTCGCATTGCCGACGCCTTGCCTGAGATTGATTTCATCGCCTCATACGTCATCCCAAACGATTCCCCGCCCAACCTGATGTATATCGATGCATTCAAATCCCAGCTTGAACACTCGACCAAAGCCATCTTTTTTACTGCTGCGGGCTTGGAAGATATCCGTTTTATCAGGGAGATGGCTGTTGCCGTTGCCGGGGGCCGGGACAATCTGCGCCGCAAGCCTTTTCTGATCCACTACACAGAGCCGTCCAGCCCGCTGATTCACAGCGCAGGCGCCGTTGAAAAACTGCTGTTCTGTGCGGACCATCACATACCCGTCACCTATACGCCGGGCATGATGTCCGGCGCCACCGGGCCGGTCACGCTGGCAGGCGCGCTGGCGCTGGGAAACGCCGAAGCGTTGAGCGGCCTTGTCATGCACCAGCTTCGGTCAAAAGGAGCCCCCATCATCTCGGGCATCGGCATGGCCGTAATGGATATGGCCCGGGTCACGTGTATCTACGGTTGTCCCGAATATCGCCTGGTCCTTTCGGCCTGTGCCGATTTGTACCACCATTATAAAATTCCCGTGTGGGGCACCGCCGGCGTCACGGATGCCAATTGCCTGGATCTGCAGGCCGGAATGGAATGGGGGGACTCCCTGTTGCTGAATGCCATGGCCGGCGTCAATCTGAGTCACAACGTCGGCTACCTGGCACAGGGATTGGTTGGCCATCCGGCAGCCCTGGTGGTATGCGACGAGATTATCAGTTATACCAGACGGTTTATGCGTGGTTTTGAATTGGATGACAACCACTTGAATCTCGATACCATTCGTCAGGTCGGCGCCGGGGGCAGTTTCCTGTCCGCCCGGCAGACCGTCCGGTTGTTCAGATCGGAACACTGGTATCCAAACCTGTGCAATCGGAATTCTGTCGGTTCTTGGCAGAACAACGGCGGCAAAGATATGGCAGATCTTGCCGTGGAAAAAACCCGGGACATTTTGCGCAACCACGTGACCGAAGCATGGTCCGAATCCGTGCATAACGAGCTGAGCCGCATCCGATTCCGTGCGGGAAAGCATTTAAAAGATGTTCAGTTTACACCCTGATGATTTTCAGGCAAGAGAGGGAATGTATGCAAAAGGTTGTCTGGGGTGCTCCTTTTTTCTGGATCGAGCGATTCCCGCTTTACTGGGGGATTGATCAAGGTTTTTTCGCGAAACAGGGCATCGATCTTGAAATCTGGTACTCATACGGCGGACCGGAACTGGCCCGGGCCGTCAATGCCGGAAGCATTCACATTGGTGAAATGGGGTTGCCGCCTTTCGTGACCGCTTATCGGCAGGGGATGGCCGCCCGCATCATCGGCAGCAGCGTGATCCAGCAGTTGGATCACTATCTGGCTGCCCGGCCGGACATCGCTTCCCTTGACGGGTTGGCCGGCTGCCGCATCGGTATCCTGTCGGCCGGCAGCTGTGATGATTACTTTATCCGTAAAATGCTCGCCGCCCGTGACATCGATCCCGATCGCGGTGTGCAATTGTTGCCGCTGGGTGAAGACTACGGCAAGCTGGATCTGTTTATTGACGGGCGCGTGGACGCGGCCTTTGTGGTGGAACCCCAACTGGCACGTGGTGAACACGAGGGGCTTTTGCGGGTCATCGATCGGGTGGCCCATTATTACCCCCATTACCAGTGGGGCATTATCCTGGCCAGCGACACGTGGCTGCAGCACCAGGGGGACCTCCTCGCAAAACTCATGCATGCCTTCCGCCGGGCCTGCCGATCGATTAAAGATCGGCCCGGGCAAACATCCGGCCTTGGCAGCCGGGTGTTTGGGGTGACCCCTGAAGTATTCGAACGTGCCCTGCAGCGGGATTTGCCTCGCTGGGAAACCGATGCACGTCTGGATATGGCCGGTCTGCAAAGTGCTTTGAAGGTCCAGGAGACGATGGGGCTGCTGACAGCGGATATTTCGTTGGATGAGATGGTATTTCAGCTGTGAAGATCCGGCCCTGGTAAAAAAAAGCGAACCGTAGAATATCGAATATCAAACCGCAGAATTTCGAAGGTTTGTGCGTCATTCAAATTGATGCTCACCTGGATTGGGTGGATGAACGGGACGGTATTAAGGAAGGCTTCAGCAGTCCCATGCGAAGAGCATCCGAGATGCCTTGGGTGTCCTCCGTGATCCAGATTGGGTTGCGCGGGCAGGGAAGTGCCCGTCAAATATTAAATTTTATGGGTGTGGCGGCCCACAGCGGTCAATTTTTTCGAAGACGATCCGTCCCGCCTGCATGACCAGCCGGACCCGGGAAAGGGCGGTGATATCTGTCGTGGGGTCGCCGTCAACGACAAGCAGGTCGGCCTGTTTGCCGGGTTGGATCGAGCCGATCCGACCTTCCATTCCCAGTGCTCGGGCCGCGGCCCGTGTTGCGGCGGCGATGGCTTGCATGGCGCTCATACCGCCCGCCATCATGGCGTCCAGTTCCTGCCACAGGCAACCAAAACCGGTGTAAGGCAGACCGGCATCGTTGCCGGCCACCACACGAACTCCGGCAGATAGAAATCCCTTCAGGGCCGCCAGCTTGGATTCGATAACCCCGGGCAGTAATTTCAGGCGTTGCTGTTCGGTGGGATTTAACCGTTGCGAGGCGGCTTTTTGTTGCAGATGGCTAAGGGCATCCCGGTACAGCTGGATGGTGGGCGTTACCCAGGTTCCGCTATGCGCCATGCGCCGGGCCAGTTCCGGATCGAAGCGAAGGCAACCGTCCGGCAGTTCAAAACAGGCGTGTTCAATTTGATTCACCCCGGCCTCGAGTGCATTGACGATGCCCGGAATGCCGCGGCAATGGACCGTCACGGGCACATCCAGCCGGTGTGCTGCCGAAACCGCAGCCGCAAGCTCTTCGCGACTATAGGAAGCATGGGCCGGATGGGTGCCGGGGGTTCCACCGCCGGTTCCGATCAATTTAATAAAATCGGCCCCATCGGCAATCCGCCGGCGCACCGCGCGGGCAATATCAGCAGGCCCGTCGGCAACGCCTCCCAAAAAATGGGCATGGCCTTCGGTCATGGTCAGCGGAGGGCCGCACAGTATCAATCGGGGACCGTCGAGGATTCCCCGATTGACGGCCTTGCGCAGGGCAAACAGCACCCCGTTCTGGTCACCGCAATCCCGAACCGTTGTGACACCGCTGAACAGCTCCCGGCGCCCGTTGCGGACTGCCGTGAGAAGGGCCATTTCATCGGATTGCTGCAGATGAAAAGGTTGGCCCCCCGAAGGCACGCACAAGTGGGCGTGGCTGTTGATCAGACCCGGTATGAGTGTCTGCCGCGGGAAAGACAAGACCGCTGTGTCCGGCGCTAAAGACGGTAGATCAACCCGGTTGCCCCAGGATCGAATTTTTTCGCCGGCCGCCAGCACATAGCCATCAGGTATAATCCTACCCGTGTCCACATCCAAAACGGCAGCGGTTTTTAGGACCGTTGGCATGTCCGAACCACTCCCATTACGCTTCGCTGCGTGCCATTCGCCGCTCCAGCCACTGGACGCCGAAGGAGAGCATCATACACATGACCAGGTACATGGCGGTGACGGTGAGCCATATTTCGATGGTGACATAGGTCGCGGCCATCACCTGCATGGCCTGGAAGGTAAGTTCCTGGATCGAAATGACCGACACGATGGCTGAATATTTCAGGGTGTTGATAAACTCGTTGGCCAAAGGCGGCAGCACACGCTTAATAGCCTGGGGCAAAATAATATCGCTCATCTGCTGTCGCCAGGAAAGCCCAAGGGCGTAGGAAGCCTCCCACTGGCCTTTCGAAATAGACTGAATGCCGGCGCGCACGATCTCGGTGATATAGGCACCCTGAAAAACCGCAATGGTGAACATGCCCGAAAGAAAAGCCGTAAACAGATCCGGAGAGGAACAAATATAACCGAGAGTTTTCTGGGTGCCGGGGCTGCAGGAACGGATAAACGCTTCCGCTCCCAGCAGGGGCATGATCTGATCGCTGACGAAAAAGTAAAAAATGAAGATCAGCACCAATGGGGGAACATTGCGGATCAACTCCACATAACTGCGCCCCACCAGGCGATTGAACAAGCGGGGGGTGGTGCGCATGATTCCGGTGATGAAACCGAATATCATGGCCAGCAGCGTTGACCAGACGGTTAAGCGGATGGTGGTAAATAAACCCTGCATCAGAACGTTGGCCTTCCAGCGGCCTTCGCCCTCATCAAAGTAAAACAGGTATTGGGGGATGATCGACCAGTTCCATTTGTAATTGAGCTTCATGGTCAAGCGGTAGACGATGTAGGCTGCCAACAGCAAAATCAGGGTCGTCACCACAACGTCCAGCTTGGTTATACGGATTTTTCGCCGGTACACAAGGAATCCCCCGGATGATTTTGGGTTCGCTAAATAATTATGTTGGGCACTTCATGGGGCATCGCTGATTTCAGACAGCTTGAAATTCCTAACGCAACGCCGCATGAAGGCCTTTTTCCCAGCAATGATCAAACCTCACTGAAATCAAATATCTTATGAATTTATCACCTGAATCCTGTCTGAAAATTAATGAGAATATGATAGCCTCCGGCTCGTGCAAAATTCAGGTATCAGTTTTCGGATGGGAACCTACAGCCTACTCGACCAGGTGGGCCCAATCACGGGTTCCGAACCAATATTGATGCTTATCCTGGAGCCAACCCTGGTCGCGCTTGGTCTGGATCCAACCATTAAAAAAGACCATGGTGTCGAAATCGCCTTTGCGCAATGCAAATGCAATGGGTTCTTTGGTGAAATTTTCTTTCATGGGCAGAAAAAGCGTATCCGGGTAGTTAGCGGCTTCAAAAGCCGGTCGCGGGGCCGACCCTACCACGGCGTGCACATTGCCGTTGCGCAGTTCCTGGTAGGACTGAGCTTGATCTTCAAAGAGCCGCAATTTGGCCTTGGGCATGAATTTTTTGGCTGCCATCACCGCCGTGGTACCCATTTTAATGGCCAGCTCGACATCCGGTTTGTTGAAATCCTCAAGTGAGTTAAAGCCGGCCGCTTTTTTCTTACTGGCCACCATGGACATGCCCGAGTAGTCATAGGGGATGGTAAAATTAACTTTCAGTGCCCGTTTGGTGCGAATCCCCATGCCGCCGATCAGCACGTCGAACTTACCGGTCAACAACGCCGGGATGATGCCGGCCCATTTGGTGGGCACGAATTCGACTTTAACGCCCATGTCTTGGGCCAGTTGCCGGGCGACATCGATCTCAAAGCCCACGAACTTGCCGGTTTTGTCTTTCATGGCCCAGGGAACAAAAGTATCCATGCCGACGCGCAACACACCCCGCTTCATGATCTGCTCCAAGGTGCTTTCCTGGGAGAGTTGATTTTGCAGCTTGCCGGCAGAGGCACCTCCGACCAGACCCAGTCCAAGCAGCAGGACCAATACCGTCATTACCGTCCGTTTTCTCATCATTTTTTCCTCCTTAATTTAGGCGTTTTGAGTTAAAAAGGAATCACTGCCAGGGCAGCGGTTCCGGCAGGGCATCTGCCAGGAATCCCTTAAACAAAAATTGAAGATTGCAAATTGAATATTTAAAGATGTCGCTTCGCTCCGTCAATTACAAAATCGATAGAATACCATAAATATTCAATATTCAATCGAAAATATTCAATCACTACAATATCTGGCTCAAAAAAAGCCGGGTTCGTTTTTCGGTCGGGGCGGTAAAAAAATGTTCGGCGGTACCGACCTCTACGATTTTGCCGTCTTCCATGAAAATGACCCGGTCGCTCACTTCCCGGGCAAATCCCATTTCATGGGTCACGCAAATCATGGTCATGCCCTCGCGGGCCAGATCCTTCATTACATCCAGCACTTCACCGATCATTTCCGGATCCAGCGCGCTGGTGGCCTCGTCGAACAGCATCACTTTGGGCATCATGGCCAGAGCCCGGGCGATGGCCACCCGTTGCTGCTGTCCGCCGGAGAGCTGGTTGGGATAATTATCGGCCTTTTCGGTAATGCCCACCTTTTTCAACAGGTCCATGGACATGGCGTTGGCCGCTTCCTTGGATTTTTTACGAACACGTCGCTGGGCAAGGTTGACATTTTCCAGCACGGTCATGTGGGGAAAAAGGTTGAATTGCTGAAAGACCATACCGACCTCTTTACGAATTTCCAGCCGGTTTTTCTTGTTGTCGTCCAGGGGTGTGCCGTCGATGACGATGGATCCACTGTCGATTTCTTCCAACCCGTTGAGGCAGCGCAGGAAAGTTGACTTACCGGATCCCGACGGGCCGATTACCACGACCACTTCACCGCGCCGGATCTGGGTCGTAAAATCGACCACAGCCTTGACGCCGTTGGCAAAGGTTTTGTTGATATGCTCAACGACGATGATTAGATTCCCCAAATCCTTGTTCGGCATGCTGCATCTCCCAATCACCGGGTCAGGTGACCACCTTAAAATGGTTTTCCATCCAATTGACAACGAAAGACAGGGTTATTGTGACAGCCAGATACATACCCGCCACGGTGAACCAGAGTTCAAATGTGAGAAAAGTTTCGGCAATCACGGCCTGGGCCTGCATGGTCAAATCGTAAATGGCGATGGTGCTGACCAGGGCTGAATCCTTGATCAGGGAGATGGCCTGGCTCGTGAGGGGAGGCAAAATTCGTCGGATGGCCTGGGGCAGGATAACACAATAATAGGTGTCGAAGCTGTTCAATCCAAGGCTGTAGGCGGCCTCCCACTGTCCACGCCGGATTGAGACAATGCCGGCCCGGAAGATTTCCGAGGCATAGGCTCCTTCAAATAGGCTCAAAGCCAGGATGGCCGAGGCCATGCGGCTGATGCCCAGCACCGGTCCCATGACAAAATAAATGAAAAACAATTGAATCAACAGCGGGGTATTGCGGATTGCCTCCAGATAGACTCGGGCTATAATGCGGGCCACAAAGGAATTGGAGAGACGAAAAAGGGCGGTGGCCAACCCGATGGTGAAGGCCAGCAAGAGGCTGATCCCCGAGATGCGAAAGGTGACCATCAGCCCATTCCACAACGGGCCGGCATAGTACCCGGTTTCATCGTGGGCAAAAATGTACTGGGGGATCTGGTACCACTGCCAGTTGTATCCCAGTTCCGCGGTACTGTTGTAGAAGAACCAGAGGATTGCACCGACAAGGAGAATAAACTGAGATATATCGAAGAGCGGGGATCGGTGAATTTTTTGCCACAGGTTCTTGTTTTTGGTATACGGGACAATTTCCATAAATTTCGAGTCGAAATGATTTGGCGTGTTTGGCTGCATGAATTTATATGAGCCTCATCCGCCATTTGGCTTCGAGGGAAAAAGCATCATGTATTTACAATCCTGGATAAGTTGTATATACAGGATGGATTTTCTAATACGCTACCATTTCGCTGGTTGTCAAGTCTTTTGAAAATATTGCTCTTCAAGATTGACGGAAATTGTGGCATCCGCTTTTGGAAAGTGATAATATGTTCAGTGAGATGTCGGCCGGCTCAAACCGCTGTGTTCACCAAATTTCATTATTTACTACCAAGGCTTTTAACCATGACTGTGCTATATATCGATAAACCTGATCTGCAAATTGACGAAGTGGTGGCTGTGGCGCGCGAACGGATACCGGTGGGTGTCAGTGATCAAGCCGTCGATCGGATCGAGCGATCCCGCGACCTGGTGGAACGGTGGGTTGCCGAAAATCGCATCATCTACGGTATTACCACCGGCTTCGGTGCCCTCAGCCATACCCGGATTACGGGAGATCAGACCCGTGAGCTGCAACGCAATATCCTGCTGAGCCACGCGGCCGGCGTGGGAGCTCCTTTTTCCGAAGAGGTGGTACGGGCCATCATGGCCGTGCGACTGCATGATATTTCCATGGGACATGCCGGCGTTCGGCGGGAAACCTTTCAACAATTGCTGGCCATGCTGAACGCGGGGATCTGCCCGGTGGTGCCGGAGAAAGGCTCGGTGGGTGCCAGCGGGGATCTGGCTCCTACCTCCCACCTTTGTTTGGTCCTCATCGGAGAAGGTGAGGCTTTTTATAAGGGCCGCCGGATGCCCGGGGCGCTGGCTTTGAAAAAGGCCGGGCTCAGGCCGGTCACGCTGGAGGCGGGCGAGGGACTGGCCCTGGTCAATGGCACCCAGGTCATGGCCGGACTCCAGACCCTGGCAGTTTTTGACGCCCAACGTCTGGCAAAGACGGCGGATATCGCATGTGCCATGAGTCTGGAGGTGTTGATGGGCAGCGATTCGGAATTCGATCCAAAAATCCATTTGGTTCGACCCCATCCCGGACAAATCGATGCCGCCGACAATATGCGGCGCCTGACGCGCAACAGTCCCATCATTGACTCGCACAAGGGATGTTCGAGGGTACAGGATGCCTATACGCTGAGGTGTTCACCCCAGATTCACGGCGCCACACGGGACGCCATCCGTCATGTCAAACAGGTGGTTGAAATCGAAATCAACAGCACCACCACCAATCCGCTCATATTCGCGGATGTCGAAGATTTCAAACTGGGCGGTAATTTCCACGGTCAGCCCCTGGCCCTGACGGCCGACTATCTCTCCATGGGGATAGCCGAACTGGCCAATGTTTCGGAGAGGCGGGTGGAGCGGCTGGTCAATCCGCAGCTCAGCGAACTGCCGGCATTTCTGGTGGTCGAAGAAGGACTCAACTCAGGATTCATGATCGCCCAGTATACGGCCGCCGCCCTGGTTTCGGAAAACAAGGTGCTGGCTCATCCGGCCAGCGTGGATTCCATACCCACTTCCGCCAACAAGGAAGACCACGTCAGCATGGGAACCATCGCCGCCCGCCATTGCCGTGAAATCATGCAAAACACCGAGCATGTGATCGCGGTGGAGCTGCTCTGCGCCGCCCAGGCCGTCGATTTTGTTTCGCGGCAAAAAAGACTTTCACCGGGCGAGGGCACAAAAGCCGCCTGGCAGACCATCCGGCAAAAGATTGCCTATCTGGACAGTGACCGTCAGCTCTCAGGTGACATCGCTGCCATGGCAGCCATGGTGCATTCCGGAGAAATCCTGGCAGCGGTAGAAGCGGTCGTGGGGGAGCTCAAGTAAACCCCGGTCAGAGATTATCGGTTCTGCCATAGATCAAATCTGTTCCTGGGTTTCAGGTGTCAGGTTTCAGGTGTCAGTAAATAGCCAACCCTGATTTGGTTGCAACTGAAGGCCGACCCCAGTGAAAGAAGATCCAGATCATGAGCGACTCCGAATTAGTGGGACGAATTCGTTTACTGAAACCTGACACCTGAAACCTGGACACTGCTGGTAAACGTTATCACCCATATCATCTCTCCGGGGTGGAACAAAGCCGGGCTCTATGGACCCGGATCTTTAATTTTTGTGCATTGTATGGCCATTTTTAGGACGACAACACAAATCAGTGGGGAATAGTTCACCATGAAAGTCATCTTCGTTGAACCGGATCGATGCCTGGGCTGCCGCAATTGTGAGCGAATCTGTTCGTTTCAGGATTCCGGTGGTTTCAAGCGTGCAGATGCCAATATTTGGGTCCAAATCGATCTGGATAAGCGCTCAATTTTTACCATGACCTGTCAGCAGTGCGAAACGGCCCTCTGTCTGGAGATCTGTCCCACGGCGGCCATTGGCCGGGATCCGGAAACACGGGCAGTAGTTGTGGATGAGACAGCCTGCATGGGATGCAAAATGTGTGTTCATGCCTGTCCCTTCGGGTGCATCCATTTCGAAGGACGGCGGCGAATTGCCGCCAAGTGCGATCTGTGTTCGGGTGATCCGAAGTGTGTTCAGAACTGCATGGCCCAGGCCCTGCAATACGGCGACATCAACGATCTGGCGGCCATCAAACGGAAAAAATTGCCAAAGGGTTGATCCGGTCAACCCCATTTCACAAAGGAGAACATCGGCGATGAAGGTCGAAACGGTTGTGCCATCTGGAGTTGTCCCGACCCTCTGCCGCATGTGCGAAACGCGCTGCGCCATCAATGTTCACATTAAAAATCAGGTGCTGACCGATATCACGCCCTTTGAAGGCCATCCCATTAACCGCGGTAAGATTTGCCCCCGGGGCGGGGCGGCGCTGGATCTTTTCTATCATATGGATCGAATTTTGACACCGTTAAAGCGTCTGGACAACGGCAGCTTCAAGGAAATACCCTACGAACAGGCGTTGGATGAAATTAGCGCCAAGATGACATCGCTCAAAAAACGGTTCGGGGCCCGGTCGGTAGGGGCGTGGAAAGGTGAGGGGCTCGGATTCCATCAGCAGGAAGCTTACGTCCGGCGTTTCATTCATGGATTCGGTTCACCCAATTATTTTTCCAATGACTCGGCCTGCTACAATGGCCGTTACCTGGGCAATCATTTGGTTTGCGGGTTCTGGAACGCCTTTCCAGAATTTGAGCGGGCTAAATTGATTATACTGCTCGGGACCAACCCGCCAATCTGCCATCCGCCGTTTATGCGTGAATTCGCCGATGCCCGAAGCCAGGGCGCCAAACTGGTCATGATCGATCCGCGCCTGAATCCTGTGGCCTGCTATGCGGATATCTTCGCTCAACCGTATCCCGGCACCGACGGTGCGTTGGCATGGGGGCTCATCCGGTATCTCATTAAGACCAATAACTATGACAGCGATCTGGTGGATCGTTACGCCATCGGTTTCGACAAGATTGCGGCCTATGCCGAAAAATTCACGCCTGAATACGTGCAGCAGCAAAGCGGGATATACGGCTATGTCGTGGAAGAGATCGCCCAGCTGATCATCAAAAACCGTCCCGATATCAGCATCTATCCGGGAGCCGGACTGGAGCACCATGAAAACGGTGTCAACAGCATACGCGCCCTTACGATCCTTTCCTGTCTGAGCGGTGCACTCGGGCAGCCCAGCGGCATGTTCCGGCCGGAACCGCTGGGGATACGGGATTTGATTCCTTTTGACGACTTGCCGCCGGACGACCCGGGCCCCATCGGGGCCGACAAATTTCCAGTGCTGTATGACATTCGACGAGAGTGCCATACCATGACAGCCATGGATTACATGCTCGGCAAGGGGGAATATCCGCTAAAGGGCATGATCCTTGCGGCGGCCAACCCGGCGGTGAGCAATCCCAACACCCGTAAGGTGGCGAAGGCACTGGCCAGCCTCGATCTTCTGGTGGTCAACGATTTCTTTATGACGCGCACCGCCCGGATGGCCCATTACATTCTGCCGGCGGCCACGTTCCTCGAACGCGAAGAGCTGCATTTCTACCCCACGCAGCAGCGGGTGAATATCACCCGCAAAGTAGCCCGGGTAGAAGGGATACGAAACGAATATCTGATCTGGTATGATCTGGCCCAGCACCTGGGATTCGGCGAAAACCTTTTTCCCTGGAAAGAGGACACGGAAGTCAACCGCTGGCTTTTGGAGCCCACCGGACTGACCGTGGACAAGCTGCGTCAGTACCCACAAGGTTACGTTTACAAACCCATTGACTATCAGAAGTTCCTCAGCGGACAACTGCCGACGCCTTCGGGGAAGCTGGAGTTCGCATCCCCCTATTTACAGCGACTGGGATTGTCCGAAGTCCCTGAGTACCATCCGCCTGCTTACCGGCAAGAACCTGATGCCAACTATCCTTTCGTGATGACCACCGGTGCCCGCAAATCTTTGCTCTACCATTCCCGGCACCAGAATATTCAGCGGTTCAGGGATGTGCATCCGGATGCAGAAATGGAGATCAACCCGGCGGATGCCGCCGACTTGGGAATCGCAGACGGTGACAAGGTACGGGTGGTATCGCGTGTGGGGGAGCTGGTTATCCGGGCAGCCGTCAAACATGCCGCAGAACTTCGCCAGGGTGTGGTGGAAATCTATCACGGCTGGGAGGATTGGCCGGTCAACGTTTTGACCCCAGACGATATCAACGATCCGATCAGCGGATTTCCATTGCTCAAGGCGGTACCGGTGGGCATTGAAAAAATTGAAGATTCAGTAACGTAATATCAATTGATGTTCTGATGACAATTTGACCTTGCCGTTGATGAATAATTATAAATTTCACCGCAGAGCCGCAGAGATCGCTAAGCGAATTTTCTTTTCATTTGCCTTTGAGAGGAAGGCAAATGAAAAACAATCAACATAAGCCAGTATTCACCGAGGACCCGGTATGTCAGATATTTCGAATTACATCACTGCGCCGACACATAGTTTTGCAGGCTTATCGGTATGCACGCAGCTCAACGATCTAGCGGCGGACATTGCAATCATCGGAATCCATTTTGTCAGTCCCTATCCGCAAAGATTAGCAACAGCTGCAAGCCAAACTGTCCTGGAAACAGCCCCGGATGCCGTCCGCCTTCAATCTTCAATTTTCATCGATCATTGGGATCATCACGATTTTGACTTTAACGAGATCCTTCTGGCTAACCGACAGGTTCGAGTGGTTGATTGCGGAGATGTCGACAAGCAGACGAACAGCAGTCTGCAAAATTCGGAACGCATCACGGCTGCGATTCGCTCCATCCTAAGCCGTGGCGCAGTGCCTATTACTTTGGGCACTGATGAGGGCGGTTTCATTCCATTCGTGCGTGCCTACAGTGGCTACGATGCCCTGTGCGTGGTGCATATTGACGCCCACATCGATTGGCGCAATGAACGCAATGGGGTAAGGGATGGCTACAGCAGCGGCATGCGGCGGGCTTCCGAGGGTTGACTGCCTCAACCTGTGCGCAGTTGATAATCAATTTTATCGGTACCATGACCCGCAGCGGCCAAATTGGCGGCTGAACTCCAGCAAAGGCGACGATCCTTTCAAGCCGCGTTTGTTACATTCAGCATATCGAATCCTCTGATTTTTCCTCAGCATCAAGATTGCCTTTTCGTTTGGTTATAAAATGGATTGTACAAGCTGTCCGGAATTTGCAGTAAATATCCGGATCGCGACAATCAAGACATTTTGGGCACATGTATATATTGTGCTTCATACAGGCATAGCTGGTTTCCCGGTCAGGGTGATTTAAGCAGTTCCCCAAATTAGTAATTCCTATTCTTCCATATTCTTAAACTGGATAAGGGCGGTGTTTAAGATAATCTTAAATCACAAACTTTTCAACCTTCGTTTCAAATCAATCAGGCACGATATCGTGATCGGTGCAAAAAAAATCTAAAGCTTTTGTAATCAATGACGATACAAGTAACTGATACATCAGATTTCAAAGCGCAAATTTGTTTTATCCGCACCTGTTAACGTTTTTTTAAGGGTGATGCAATTCGGATACAGTAAAAACTGTCCATCATATAGGTTTATCATAGAAAGGAAAGCTTGAACGTTGAACCCTGAACCTATCAACCCTTTTAAAAAAGTAATTTGCATCTGCTTGCTATTATTTCTCTGTTCAACCTCCATTCCCGCCATCGCCGGCAACAACCCGACTGAGATCATTATGGCCAGTGAAGAGTGGACCAATGCGACCAACAGGGATGGCACCGGATTATACTGGGATATATTTAGAGCCGTATTTGAACCGGTGGGGATCAAAACAAAATTTATTATTCAATCCTACAATGGATCGGTCAAACTGGTCAAAAAAAACCGAGTCGATGCCGCCGTCGGGATCTATCCCGATCCGATCCAGGGCGCTCTTTTCTCTCAATACCCTTTTGTGAAAGACTATGTGCTGGGGCTGTTTAAAAAAAATAGGCTGAATCAGTGGAACGGCCAGGAGTCACTGCAAAATAAAAAGGTTGCCTGGATCAAAGGCTATTCATTCGATGAATATCTGGAAATACCCGTCCTCAAAAGAGAATTTCCGAATAGAGACATTATTTTGCGCCGACTCGATAACGACCAGGTGGATTTCTTCCTGGACACCCGCAACGACATGGAATCAGTCTTGAACAAGGGCATCATAGAGGTCTCGCAATACACCGTCGAAACGGTCTTGGAACTCGACCGTTACCTCATATTTTCGGACAATCAAAAGGGCAAAAAACTAAAAAATATATTTGATTCACGTTTTCCGCTCCTGGTTAAATCCGGCGAAATCGAAAGATTGCTTGCCAAGTGGAACTGGTAAAATGATCGCGGATTTGGGAATGCAGATTGCGGATTGAAGAAAAGGATAGAGTCGGTATTTTCTAAGTTGACTTGAACTCCCAGTTTCCAAACCTCTCGGATGACCCTCCCCAAGATTGAGATCTTATTTTTCGATCTAACTGGCCGTTTAGACAGCCGGACCTAAACTGAACAGCGAATTACAATGAAGAGGATTCGCTTTTTCAGAATTTCTTATTCGATTAAAATGGCCGCTCCACTGAGGCGGGAAAACTTTTCAGGCCAGCGGCTGAACTGACATCTTGAACCTGAAACCTTGGCCACTGCTTTTACGACACATATGCTGCACCAACGGCGCCATTTCCAACATGACTGATCTCATATGACCCCCGTTGATCGTAGTGGCCGGTCTCACCGATATCCACCTGCAGTAAAAATCCATTGCCATTGAACTAAAATTAAAATATTGTTACCTGAATTTTAGCGCAGCAGTGTTTTTTCGGCCATTTTCTTGATGAGCCGTAAGGAGTCATTTCCAACGAGCCTGCCGGGCTTTGATCTTGCAGATGTATTCGAAGTTGACGGTGTCTTAAAGCAGGCACAGGAAATTGGGAAGATGGCAGAATCTTAGAGGCGGGCTCTGAAGAATTGGCCACTTCTGAAACCTTCAGATTCTGACAACCTGTTGTCGGATAAATTGCCCGCAAGGTCAAGTATCGCTCAAAGGAATTAATGGATCATGGCTCACAATACAACCCCATCGCATAGCAATCCGGAAGTTGAAGATAAAGTGCTCCTGGTGGATGACAATACCACCAATCTGCAATTGCTCCATGAAACTCTGGACGGTTTGGGCTATAAACTGCTCATTGCCAAAAATGGGCAGACTGCCCTGGCTATCGCCCAAAAGGCCGGCCCCTCACTGATCCTGCTGGACATTATGATGCCGGAAATGGACGGCTATGAGGTTTGTCGGAGGCTAAAGACTGATAAAAATACGGCTCATATTCCTGTGATTTTCATTACGGCACTGGCCGATGACGAGGATGAAGCCAAAGGGCTCGGTCTGGGCGCCGTGGATTATATCACCAAGCCCATTAATCCGGAACTGGTCCGGGCGCGGGTGCACAATCATCTGGAACTGAAACGGCATCAGGATCAGCTTGAGAATTTGGTGGCGGAACGCACCCGGAGACTGGCCCTGACCCGGGCGGTTACCATTGAAAGCCTGGCAACGCTGGCTGAATACCGGGATCCGGAAACCGGCGGACACATCAAGCGTACCCAGAACTATGTCAAAGCCCTGGCTGTGCATTTGAAAGATCATCAGCGATTCCGTTCCGCGCTGAATGATGCGGTCATCGAGTTGCTGTATCAGTCCGCCCCGTTGCACGATTTAGGGAAGGTGGGCGTGCGGGACGACGTTCTGCTCAAGCCCGGTCGGCTGACGGAGGAGGAATTCGAGGAAATGAAAAAGCACACAATTTATGGCGAAGAGGCTTTGCGTATCACCGAGCAAAAGCTCGGTGGAGATTCGTTTTTGCACTATGCCAGAGAAATCGCATATACCCACCAGGAAAAGTGGGACGGTTCCGGCTACCCCCAGGGGCTGAAAGGCGATGCAATCCCGGCTCCCGGCCGCTTGATGGCCCTGGCAGATGTTTACGACGCGCTGATCAGTAAAAGAGTTTACAAACCGCCATTTCCGCATGAAAAAGCTGTCGAGATTATCGTCGAAGGTAAGGGGAAACATTTTGACCCGGATATAGTTGATGCGTTTCTCGAACTGGAAGATACATTTCGCAACATCGCCTTGACCTTTGCCGATTACGATGAAGAGCGGCAAATGCTCGGCGGTGCCAGCGGTACCCAACCTGGAAAAGACCGGCTAATTGAAAATATCCTGCTGGTGGAAGACAACGAGATTAACCTGGAAATCATGCACAGTCAGTTAACTTCATTGAATTACAACGTGGATACCGCTATTAATGGCAAAGATGCGCTCGAAAAGTTTCGAAATGGTAAATATGATCTGGTCCTGACGGATATTGAGATGCCGGAAATGAACGGATATGACCTGGCCGCTGAGATACGCCGCTTAGAGCAGGATGCACAGCCTCCCATCCCGATTCTGGCCATCACCGCCAGTGAATTCGACTTAAATGAAGAGCGGGCTAAATCCCTGGGATTTACCGACTACATGCTGAAACCGCTGGATCTTGAATTGTTGAAATCCAAATATTTGACATCATTAGGATAGGCAAATGAATAATTCTGATTTGATCGAAGAAAAAGCATTAAAAAGGTCGATGGTCGGCGCATTTTTGCTGGCAATTTGGGGAATCGTGATGGCGGTTGTAGCCGATTCCGGTGTCATATTGCTCGATGGAATGTTCAACCTCATTTCCGGTATCATGTCGTTTTTTTCAATCGAGATTACCAGGCTGATTTCAGGGAAAGAAACCCGTGAATATCCTCTCGGTTATTTTGCATATGAATCCCTTTTTGTTTTCGTAAAAGGCGCATCCATACTCATACTGGTTTTAATGGCTCTTTATTCAAACATCGAAGTATTGTTGTCCGGCGGCCGCGAGCCGGCTTTAGGGCTGATGACGATCTATGTCGCATTGGCTGTGCTGGGATGCGGTATAATTTATGCTTTGACCCGTAAAAGCTTGCAACAAACCGATTCGGACATTTTAGCGGCAGAGACCCAGGCCTGGCTGGTGAATGCCGTTATCAGCGGCGCTATAGGAGCCGCATTTGGTGTGGTCATGCTCATTCAGGGCACCGCCTGGGGATGGATTGACCGCTATGTTGATCAGGTGCTGGTCATTATTTTAAGCATCCTCGTCATTAAAGATCCGCTGGTGCTAATGAAAAACGGTCTCAAGGAGCTTTTGCTGGCGGCACCCCAAAGAGATTATGCAGCGCCGTTTGAAGATAAGATTTTACCACTGAAGGAACAATTGGGTGCCAACAGACTCGGGCTGGAGATTTTAAAGACGGGGCGCAGGATATGGGTGACCGTTAGAATGGATCCCAAAGCAAATACCATAAACGTGGATGAATTCATGAAAGTTAAGAAACGACTCAGCGAGGTTGCTTGTGGGGTCTACCCGAATTCACAAACGGAGGTCATGCTGGAACGATGGGACTAATTCCCCTAAAATGCGACATTTAATAGTTTAAAAGTAGCCACGAATTAACACGAATTAGCACGAATTAAAATTTTGAATTGCAGGTGCTTCCGCTTTTGACTATTGTAATAATTTGTGGTCATCCGTGTCAATTCGTGGCCAAATATCGTTTGACATCATTACGACTACCACTGTAATAGGTGTTTTTTCACAACGTGGTTATCTGGAAAGTTCAAGCCAAATTCGATCTTAAGTTATCTCACCAGAACACGAAGATCACGAAGGAAAGATAGAAAATATTGACATTTCTTCTTCGTGTCCTTCGTGCCCTGCGTGGTAATAAGTGTATGACTTGAGCTTTCTGCATAACCGTATTTCACAATAAACCCCTAAGGAGAATAGGCATGAAAAAAACGATTGTTTTAGTACTTGTTTCTGCATTGCTATTGATGGCGGTGAATATCGCTGTGGCTGGCAAGGCAATGGACGGCATTCTTAAAAAAGGAGAACTGGTGGTGGGAATCACCGGGACGCAGCCGCCTTTAAACATTGCCGATAAAGACGGAGAAATTATCGGCTACGACGCTGATATTGCAAAACTCATAGCCATGAATCTGGGGGTAAAAGTAAAATTTGCCACCATGCATTTTGCTGAATTGTTGCCGGCACTAACCGCCGGCAAAGTGGATATGATCCTGTCCAGCATGACCATGACCCTTGAGCGCAATCGTAAAGTGGCTTTTGTCGGTCCTTATTATGTTTCGGGCAAGGGAATCGTAACCAAAACTCAAACCATCGGAGCTTTGCAGCAGGCCGATGGCATGAATAATCCGGAATTTAAGATTGCTGCCCTTAACGGTTCTACCAGTCAAGCATTTGTCGAGCAAGCTGCCCCAAAGGCTCAACTGGTGCCGACCAAATCCTATGATGAGGCGATTGATATGCTATTACAGGATAAGGTTAATGCGGTTGTTGCCGATTATCCGTTTTGTGCCTTCACTGCATTTCGTCACCAGGACAAAGGTCTGGTCTCCGGCCAATCAAAACTGACGGTTGAACCGCTGGGCATCGCCATACCCGAGGACGCGTTGTTGATCAACTGGTTGAGTAATTTTGTAAATATGCTCGAAGCCAGCGGGCAGGTGAAAAATCTGACGGAGAAGTGGTTTCAGAGTGGTTCCTGGATTAAAGATTTACCCTAGTTTTGTGCATCATAAATCTTATAAAATTTCGAACAGAATACTTAATGGACAGCTGAATTGATTTAATTCACTGGAATCCAAAGTTTGTTTCGAATTTGAGTTTTGCAATTTGAGATTTGGAATTTATACGATTTAGATCGAAACATTGTAGCAGGTCAAAGGAGGTTGTTGATGCGATATATCAAAGTTTGTGTCCTGGTTTTTATCGTATTGGTGAGTGTGAATTTTGCTGCCTGCGGAGGAAGCAAAACCGATGTTAAATCTGAACCTTGCACAGTGACCACCACCCTGGGACAGGAATTGCAGGACCTGGATAAAGCCTATAAAGATGGCATCATCACCCAAAAAGAATATGATAAAGCCAAAAAGCGGCTGATAGAACAAAGGACAAAATAAAAATAAATCTGACGGACCGCCAAAGAGACGGCGATCCGTCAGATTTATGTAGGAGGATATTCAATGCGCAACCGGATGCTCCGGCTTTGGCTCTTATTTTCGGTTTTTACCTTCAGCACTATTATCGGATGCGCGTCGTCTTTTCAGCCCCATCCCCTGGAGGAAGTCCACTTTCAAGAACGCTCTCAAACCCGGAGCAAAGGAAACTTCCGGGTTACGGCGGCCGTGCTGAGTGCGGAGGAGACCGAAGCGGTATTTGGTTTTGCCCTTTATAAAAAAGGCATCCAGCCGATCTGGCTCGAAATTGAGAATAAGGATGATAAGCCGACCTGGTTTCTGCCTTACAGTGTCGATCCGGATTACTTTCCGCCCCTGGAGGTGACATATCCCTACCACCGCACATTTGATGATCAGTATAATGATCACATCGATCGGTATTTTCTAAAACATGCCATGGGACTTTACCTGGCACCGGACTCCATTCGGTCGGGCTTTGTATTTACCAACTTGGATTTAGGAACCAAGAGTTTTAATGTCGATCTGGTCGGAGATGATAATCAGGCCCATACGTTCACCTTTTTCATCCCGGTCCCCGGACTGCAGTCAGACCACCAGGATGTCGATTTCGATAAGCTATATTCTGCGAATGAGATGATATCTTATCGTGAGGCAGATTTCAGAAAGGCTTTGGGGGATTTACCCTGTTGTGTGACCAACGAAGACGGCACAAAGCAGGGTGGACCGATCAATATCGTTATTGTCGCCCATGGTGAGGATCTGCTGCGGGTCCTGATTCGAAGCGGTTGGAATGAGACGGCAACCACCAGAACAGCCTCAGGTTCAAAAAAGGAGATCTCCTCGGATATTCCACAAGGTTTTCGCTACAAACCCGTTGCACCTTTGTATTATTACGGGCGCCAGCAGGATGCCTCTTTTCGCGATCCGCGTGCAGGGGGATTTGAACGGAACAAATTACGACTGTGGCTTTCACCCATGCAATTCGAGGGGCAGGAGGTCTGGCTGGGTCAGATTAGCCGCGACTACGGAAAGCAGTCGGCCGGCAGGACCCTTAACAAACTAGATCTGGATGAAGTCAGGAGTTTTTTACTTCAGAGCCTCTGGTACGCCCAGGGCATTAATAAATACGGCTTTGTGAAGGGCACCACCGGCGCTGTCGCGCCGATTTCCCACCCAAAGACGACTTTCAGAGGTACGGCCTACATTACGGACGGGTATCGTGTCGTATTGTGGCTTTCCGAAAAATCTGTTCCTTTGTCTGATGTTGAAGTGGTTGACTGGGACAGTCCACCGGAAAGGTGATCGAATTGTAAGTTGACGATTGAAACCGGACACAAATATTCAATTTTGAATTCTCCGCCTCAGGCGGACCCGGGTTAGGGGGAATACAAGATGTTAAAGGCTCTGCGTCATCATTGGACCACGCTTACGATTGTCTGCTCTTTCCTATTGCTTTTGGGGTGCGCTTCCACATTCGAGCCCAGGCCAATTGAAGAAGTCCGGTTCATGGAGCGGGCCCAGACAAAAGAAGAAGGTGGTATCACTGTTACGGCAGCAGTGCTCACCTCACAGGAATGTGTCGCGAAATTCGGTGCCAATCTTTACCGCAGAAGTATTCAACCCGTTTGGTTGGAAATAGAAAATAGAAATAATGAACCCATGTGGTTTCTGCCGCTGGGGCTGGATCCAGCTTACTTTACGCCGCTGGAGTCCGCTTATCTGGGTCGCTTATCTATTCGAAAGTCCGATCACGATGAAATGGACAAATATTTTTATAATCGCGGCATGGGAAGCTACATCGCGCCGGGAGAAAAACTTTCCGGATTTGTTTATACCAACCTCGATGAGGGAACCAAAGCATTTAATGTCGATATTATCGGTGAAGACCAGGGCCTCAGGAATTTTACCTTCTTCATTCCGGTCCCCGGCATCAGGGTTGATCACCATGAAGTTGATTGGGAGAACCTTTACCCTGAAGCTGAAATTATCGACCATGATGAGGCCGGACTCAGAAAGGCCCTGGAAAACCTGCCGTGCTGTACGACCAACAAAAAGGGTACCGAGCAGGGGGACCCGCTGAATCTCGTGGTGATCGGCAACCTCGACGATGTGTACTACGCCTTTATTCGTGCCGGCTGGGATGAAACGGAAACCATTTACAGAGCATCCCTCTTAAAAACGGTCAAATCTTTTCTCTTTGGCGGACGCTATCGCTATTCTCCGGTCAGCGCGTTGTATGTTTTCGGACGGGGACAGGATGTGGCACTTCAAAGAGCGCGCTCATCGATCCACGAGCGGAATCATTTGCGGCTGTGGCTGACACCCATGCGTTACGAGGGGAAATATGTCTGGATCGGGCAAATCAGCCGTGATATCGGGGTGCGCTTTACCCGGAAAACCATAACGACCCATAAAATTGATCCGGATGTGGATGAAACCAGGGCATTTCTCATTCAAGATTTATGGTATTCCCAGGGATTGAAATCATTTGGTTATGTCAAGGGGGTCGGAGCCGCACTGTATGCTGAGCCGCGCGGAAACTTGACGGGGGATCCCTATTTTACCGACGGTAATCGCGCTGTTTTATGGGTCTCAAGCCAACCGGCGGCTTTTTCCGAGGTCGGCTGGATTGACTGGGAAGAACCACTGGAAAGATAAAATGTAATTAAACTATCCCCTTTTATAGGACGGATCTGACTGGTCGATGTCCGCATCCAGCACGCGCCGAATACATTGGGCAATATCTTTTATCACCACAGGCTTCATTACCAATTCCCTGATACCGATATCGCTGGCGATATCGGTGTTGATCCGATCGCTGTAGCCGGTGCAGACAATGATTGGAATATCCGGACGGATGGAGATCAGTTCTCTTGCCAGTACATCTCCGGTCATATGGGGCATGGTCATGTCGCTGATTACCAGATCGAACTTTTCCGGCGATTGCATGAATAACTCAAGGGCTTCGACACTGCTTGTGCGGGTGGTCAGCCGGTATCCCAGGCGGCTAAGCATTTGTTTGGCAATATCCGCTTGAAATGCCTCATCGTCCACAAACAGGATGCTCTCGGTACCGGTAACCATAAGATCAGCATGTTCACTATCGGGAACCCATTCGGATTCGATGGCCGGGAAAAAGGCCTTGAAGACAGATCCCTGTCCCGGAGTGCTGTCAACGGTCAGGGTTCCGCCATGGCTTTTGACGATACCGTGAACCACGGAAAGCCCCATGCCGGTACCTTCCCCTTTGTTTTTGGTGCTGAAAAACGGATCAAAAATGCGTTCGATTACTTCCGGCGACATCCCATGCCCCGTGTCGCTCACGGTGAGTCGCACATATTTTCCGGGATTCAGACCGAGATGGCGCTTAGCGAAATCAGCATCGATGTCCACATCCATAAGGCCCACTGCCAGTAACCCGCCGTTTTCCTGCATGGCATGGCCGGCATTGGTGCACAGATTCATGACGACCTGATGAATGTTGGTGGGGTCCGACATGACTGCCAGATTGGACTTTATATCGTTGTTAATCTGTATCGTTGACGGCAATGAGGCGCGCAATAATTTGAGCGCTTCGTTAACGACCAGATTGATCTTGACCGGCTGCATCTCGCGCTCTCGCTGTCGGCTGTATGTGAGAATTTGTTGTACCAGTTCTTTGGCCCGACCGCCGGCCTTTAGAACCTGCTTTAAATTCTTGCGTACGGCAGAATCTTGCGGAATATCAATCAGTGACAGCTCCGTATAACCCATAATGGCCGATAAGATATTGTTAAAATCATGGGCGATGCCGCCGGCCAGGGTACCGATTGCTTCCATTTTCTGAGCCTGAGCCAGCCGTTTTTCAAGCTGCCATTTTTGGGTGACATCAATTCCGACGCACAGTATTTCACTTACGCGGGATTCATCATCATAGATGGCTTTGTTCATCCAGGTCACCCGGACCCGCTCGCCGTTGCGTCGGATATTTTCATTCTCGTTGGAAGCATAGCGCTCGGGGTGGGTGCCAATGTCTTCGATCATCTGCCTTAGGTCAAAACCGGCCCGATCTATTTGCGGCACGATGGTGCCGATCACATTTTTCCCCAGAATATCCGCTTCGCTGTAGCCGAAGAAATCCTGGGCGTATTGGTTAAAGAAAATCACCCGGCCTGCGGTATCCATACGCAATATGATGCTGTTGGCGCTTTGGACGAGTTGTCGATAGTTACGCTCACTTTTGCGTAATGCTGTTTCGGCTTCATTTCGTTCATTAACCATGCGATTTGCCGCTTCGGCCAGGGTTTCAAATTCCTTGAAGTGTAAATTCTCGGATTCGATTGTAACCGACTCAGTTGCAGCTTTGGAGAAAAAGGCGGTAAATAGATTAAAATTCTTTTTATTTCGATTGGCGACCAACTTAACGATCAGCAGGACAAATAAAAGAATGGCGAACAGGATTAATATAATTTTAAATATATCATTTTTTACGCTTTGCCGTAACAGGACCCTTTTCTGATCGATGACGGTTTCGATTCTATCCATATTGACTCCGGCGCCGACTAACCACTCCCAATCCGAAATATCTTTGGTATAGCTCAGTTTATTGTAGGTGGTATCCCTGTCAAATTTCGGCATCACATAACTGACATATCCGCCTCCCGATTTAGAGGCCTTGATGAGTTCCTGGACGATCTTAACCCCATTCGCATCGGTGATATCTATCACGTTCTTGCCCTTTTGAGGGTCTACCAGACTCAATCCATTCCACTGAACTGCAAATATATAGCCCTCCTCGCCAAAGGTTATATTCTCAATACGGGCCAGAACTTCCTGCTGGATATCGCTAACAACATCATCCAGATATTCGCCGGTTCCGATCAACCAGTCAAAGGGTTTAAAATGCTTGATAAATGCTATCTTGGGAAAGTCTTTGCCGGTATTATTGGGTTTGGTCCAGGCATAGCGATAATACCCTTTACCGGATTCCTTAATAATCGCAATCATATCCCGGATAACAAATTTACCCTGGGTATCCTGCATATCGATTAAATTCTTACCTTCCATTTCAGGTCGGTCGGCAAACAGAATTTCAACACCGTCGAGCCGGGTGATAAAATAATAACCGCGCTGGTTGTTATAGCGAATGGGCCGCAACGCATCCTTAATGATTTTTTTAAGTTCAGCCGGATTCTTAGTCGCCCGATGTTGGTTGTACAAATTTATAGCGATGTCATAGGCTTCATTGGTCCGATTCATGATTATTTGTTTCAGTCTTGTTTCTGCCTGGGATTTCTTGTATTTGACATAATCGATTACCTTATCGGTTTCTTGTTGAATGAGGTTTTTCTGAGTATCGACGTATTCCTCCCTCAGGGTGACTTCCTCTTTTTTAAACCTGTCATACTCGTTCATTATCCAGAAAGAACCGACCAGAGCCACCGATACAGTGGCCAGGATTACCATACTGTAAAGTAAGGTCTCTGTGATACCGTATTTTGTTTTCATATCACCATCAGCAAAGGTCGAGATCAATTTACCAAAATTAACTTGGAGCGATGATTGCCGCTTTAAAATTCAAGTCCCTGTTTTTTTAACAATAACAAATGACTAAAATAATGCTTGTCGTGTTATTTTTCAAGTACCCTGCGTCGCAAATTAATCCACCCTGAAAAATTGCGTATCCACTGCGCCTCCGGCGGATCCGGGTTAGGCTTATATGTTTGGAATCTACACTTAACAGGTCATATTTAGAAATGACTTACCTTGCAGGGTTCCTCCGTCAGGATGGATCAAATGCTCGATCTTTAAGCTGAAAACATCAAGAATCCAGCATCAAGCATCGAGCATCTGTTGATATGCTAAAGACGGATGATTTCATAAATCGTAGAAATCATCAGTCGCCTATTTTAACTGATCCAACATGTCTTCAGCAGTTCCAATGACGTAATGAGACAGGTCCCGAGCTTTGGGATTGCGGGGGTCGCTCCAATCATAGAACCCCTGGCCGGTGCTGGCACCGAATTCGCCGTTTTTCACCATCCGCATCAGGGTTAAGGGCGGATACATGCGCGGATCATTGGATGCCTGATACATCTGAAGTGCGACGCGCAGCATGGTTGGTGCTGTAACAAAATCATGCAGCTTGAATGTTCCCTGGGGATGTCCCAGGCTGGTATGTAAGCCGATATCCCCATCTTCAACCTGGATTTTACCTTGCTCCAACAGGCGCACGGCATCCAGCATCTGGGGGACGAGCAGCCGATTCACCCAGAAACCGGGAATGTTGGGTGCCAAAAAGGGTGCCTTTTTCATATCAAGCAGCGTTTGGCGCGTAAACTCGACAGTTTCAGCCGTGGTTTTGTCACCCGGCACGATCTCAACGCCCGGCATCAATGGCACCGGATTCATGCCATGGGTAATAATCGAACGTTGCGGTCGGCCACCGGCCTCAGCCATTGGATTTATATCCAGACTGCTGGTATTGGACCAGAAAACAACTTTTTCGGAAAGCTGCGGCAGAAAATCGGCAAGTACTTTGCATTTTAGCTTTATATCTTCGAAGATGACCTCTAAAAAGACATCGCAGCCTTTGGCGACTTCGATGAAAGCCCCTTTGTCTTCGTAAGTCGTTATTTTCCGGGCGGCATTGGATACAAAATCCGGATCGTCGATTTTAAATTTTTTGGCAACCGTTGCGCTGAGTTTATCACAGCCCGTTGCCACTCCGGCAAGAATCTCCGGGTTTGCATCGAAACAGTGTACATCATGTCCGGTCATCGCACATTGCGTTATCCAGCCGCGTCCCATAATTCCGGTACCCAGAATAGCAAATTTCATTCTTTTCCTCCCTGTTTGTTTGAGTCTTAATCGTAACCTCTTTGAATTTTGTGATTAATATCGTGTTTCGGGAAATTTTTACCATATTCAATTTGAAATCCAGCGGGTCGGAGTATAGAGAATAGGTGATTTATGTGTCAAACAAAAAATTCTTTTTGCATACCTGAATTTTAGATGCATATTTCATGTATATCGTTTGCGGTTACTATCCGATGAATGACCTGCGGCCGATGTTCGTTATTTAAAATTCCGGTATCAGGTATTTACTTGATAAATCAACGTGTATATATTGACATTGTGCATTTGATTTGCGAGTTTAGATGTTTCTTGGAATGGCTACCAAAATCCTGTGATAGTGATTTGATGTCGATTTGATCGGATTAATTATTTACCTTTTCTGCGGGAACAACGAATGGGATTCTTTAAGAAAAAGACATTGATGGGCTTGTCGCGAACCTGCGGCTGAGCAGCCAAAATTGGTCCGACAGTTCTGTCGGAAGCGTTGAAAGATCTGGAAGTATCTGCCGATGAAAATTTGCTGGTCGGATTTGAGACCAGTGATGATGGGGCGGTCTATCGTTTGACCTCTGACGTGGCCCTGATCAGTACGGTTGACTACATCACTCCGCCGGTGGATGACCCCTGGTGGTTCGGGCAGATTGCAGCCGCCAATTCTTTATCCGATATTTATGCCATGGGGGGCAAGCCTTTGACGGCTTTAAATCTTGTGATGTTTCCCTCAAAAAAATTGGATATGGGATTGCTCAAAGAAATTCTGCGTGGCGGCAGTGAGAAGATAAAAGAAGCCCGGGCCTCCATGGCCGGAGGTCATTCGGTGGATGATAATGAACCTAAATATGGTCTGGCAGTTACCGGACAAGTTCAGCCCGATCGCATATTGACCAATCGGGAGTGCCGAGTGGGAGATGCACTTGTCCTTACCAAACCCCTGGGGACGGGAGTGCTATTCAACGCCAACCGCTCGGGAAAATTGCCTTACCCGGAACTGGAAGCCATCTTACCACAGATAGCTGCCCTTAACAGCATCGCCATTGAAACGGCTTTAAAATTCGATGTGCACGCCTGCACGGATATCACCGGATTCGGCATTCTGGGCCATAGCTTGGAAATGGCTCGTGGCGCTGATGTGCAAATCCAGATGGTTTATGAGCAGCTGCCATTTTATCCCAATGCCCTGAATATGTATCAAAAGGGCGAAACCACCGGCAGCAACAAGGCCAATCGACAGCTGGCTGACGGCTTCTGGCAAGCTCCAAATACCATGACTCCCGAAGCCGAAGAACTTCTTTTTGATCCCCAGACATCCGGTGGCCTCCTGCTGTCCGTGCCGGATGCTGAGGCTGATGACCTGGTAACGGCATTGCATGCCGCCGGCGTTGATTCTGCGTTTCGGGTGGCGCAGGTGGTTGGGAGCGGCAGACCATTGGTGAGGATAATATAGATTGAAGAATGAAGATTCAATTTTCAATTTTCATCCCTTGCCGATAATCGCCTTGGCCGGTATCAATCCCGTCGCGCTGGCAGATACAATGTTACCGGCGACGCCGGGACCGTCTCCCGCTACGTACATGCCGGTCATCTTCGTCTCCAGGTTTTCGTTTGTGTCCACCTGGGTGGCAAAAAACTTTATCTCCGGTGCATAAAGCAGGGTTTCGTCATTGGCGACACCCGGTACGACGTGATTGAGCTTTTCCAACCCCTCAATGATATTGGTCAGAATCCTTTCAGGCAATGCCATCGCAATGTCACCGCAGACCACATCCGTCATGGTCGGCTCAATGTATCCTTTCTTGATACGGTGCCAGGTGCTGCGGCGCCCCCGTTTGAGATCGCCGAATCGCTGTAAGATGGGTTTCCCGCCGCCGATCAGGGTGGCCAGGCTGCCGATGGATTCGCCGTAAGCCTGGTTGTCCGTCACCGGCTCTGTGAGAATCACTTTAGACAGGAAGGCAAAGTTGGTATTTCGTGATTTATTGTCCATATACGCATGGCCGTTGACACAAACAAAATTACGGTATCTCTCCAATGAGACGAAACCGCCTTTATTGGTGCAAAATGTTCGTGTTTGATCATCGTATTTTCCAGTTTGGATGAAAAAAGTAGGGTCATAGATGACGTCGCACAGATCCTGCATGATGTCATTGTGAACTTCAACGCGAACACCCACCTCGATGCCGCGCTGTTTGAGTCCGATACCGTGCTTTTGGGCCAATCCCCCGACCCAATCGGCACCCACTCGACCGGGGGCCAGGATAATATTGTCGGCTGAATAATTTTTGCGATTGGTGACCACCCCGATAGCGTGATTGTTTTCCACAATGATTTCTTTAACTTCCTCCGAGGTGTGCATAACAATCCCTTTGGATTTTATATGGTCGGCCATACCCGTGATGTGCTCGGGAAGCCGGTCACTGCCCAAATGCTTTTGCTTTATAATGAGCAAATCAATGCCGTAGCGTTTGGCTCTTTTCCGTATTTCCCGCGCCTGGTTCATGTCAGTGGGGTAAGAGGGGCCGTCCATGCCGAATTTGTTAAAGATTTGCTCGGTTTCATTGATCAGTTCCTCAGCACGGTTGATGGGCATGAACTGCGATAGGTCGGTTTTACCCAGCTTATAGATGTAATTCAATTTGCCGTCAGAGAACAGTCCGGCGCCTCCGATGCCGCTGAGAATATTGCAGGGCTTGCATTTGATGCATTCATGATAGGTATTTATCGGGCAATTGCGTTTTTCAGAGGATTTGCCTTTATCGATGAGCAAAACCTTTTTGGTAGAATGCTCACCAAGATAGTAAGCGGCAAATAGACCGGCCGGACCCCCGCCAACAATGATGACATCGTAATCCATATTTCCTCATTCGTTTAGTGATCATTTTTCTCTGTGGCGCTTACCGGCGCCGTACCGACAATTTGTGGTCGATGTCGAAAAATTGATTGTATATCATTGCTCGTTATATGAAATCCACCATCAGCTCATAATCATATTAGCACATTCCTACCAGGGAAACAAAGTCAGCTTTTTGGGCGAGCCACCTTCAGCTGCGTGTTGCGGCGGGCAAGCTGGTTGATCGTGGCATAATTTCCTTCAACCTGCACACTGAATCCTTTGTCTTTCATTCATAGGTTAAATCTGCTAAATTCTACTTACGCCGCCCTGAAAATAGCAGTGCCTGGTTTGGACAAAAAATTTGCGCAGCAAAAATTAATTAAGCCGCCGGCGCTTGGGACTACCAAGTTTCTTCAGTTTTCAAAGGACAATATAGAACCCTGAATGGGAGATTTTTCAGGGTGGACTAATGATGACCTATAACCTCGCCGAATACCTGCGTCAACCACTTAACATCGGAACCAAAAGCATTGACAATAGACTTGTTCTGGCGCCCATGACCTTTCTGGGACATGTGGCGTTTCGTGAACTGGTATCCCAATATGGCGGTTATGGTTTACTGTATTCAGAAATGTGCAGTGCCAAAGCAGTCCCAAATGAAAATCGATTTATTTCTCCCTATTTCAGATGGCGCGATGAAGAACGTCCCCGACTGGTCTGCCAGATTTTCGGGGGAGACCCCGCCGTTATGGCCCGGGCTGCCCGTCGGATTGAAACGGAGGATTTATTCGGGGTTGATATTAATTTCGGTTGCTGCAATGGAAGCATCTGCCGGCAGAACTGTGGGGCGGCTGTCCTGAAAGAGCCTGGTCTGGCTGCCAGGATAGTTGCTGAAGTCAGGCGAGCGGTTTCCTTTCCCCTATCAGTCAAGTTTCGCACGGGATGGCAGGATGATCCCCGGAACGCCGTGGAGCTTGCCCGCAGATTCGAGGACGCCGGGGCCGATGCGTTGATTTTTCATCCCAGGGTGGCTCCCGATCGCAGATCCCGCCCGCCCCGCTGGGAGTACATCGGCCTGGTGAAACAGGCTGTCGGCATTCCGGTTTTCGGCAACGGTGATGTGTTTGATCGAAATGACTGTCGCAGGATAATTGAAAAAACCGGCTGCGACGGCGTGGCATTGGGGCGGATGGCCATTGCCAGACCATGGATTTTCGCGGCATGGACAAACGATTTAATGCCGCGGCCGAATATTTACCTGGAAGCCGCACTTCAGTTGGCCGGGCTTCTAACAAAACACTATGATCCAATTCAAGCCATCAGACGGTTTAAACGATTTTCCTTTTATTTTTCTGCCAATTTTAAATTCGGGCACCTGCTGCATTCCCGACTCCTGAACGCTGCGGACATGTTGCAGATTGAACAAATTCTGCAGCGATTTTTCGAAAAATCCCCTGATCTGGTTTCAAAACCCAATTTGAATTTCTTTAAATAAATAATCCGTAAATTATCCGCCCAGAATATCAGCTCCTTCAAGTTTGTTGACTGTTCATTCATTACGAACCCTTAGGGTCGAGTTCAGGCGGTTTTGGTGGGGATTATCCATGCAGCGGAGCAGTCTTGAAAAACTCCTTCATTTACTTAATTTTCCGCAAATGTTTTTTCCATTACTCCAATACTCCAGTACTCCTGGTGCTTAATTCCAGAGCTCCCTTTGGGACAGCTCAAAGTCGGGCCCTCCCTCCGAGCTGTAAACCCTATGGGCCGGAAGCTGGACCCGGATGGAAATTAAATTATGGCCTGATCCTTGAGAAAATTAACGATAATTTCGGCCGTGTCGTCAGGACGGTCCATTGGCACAAAGTGGCCGGTTCCCGCAAGAGGCACCATATTTGCCCACGGTGCTCTGGATTTAAAACGTCTGGCGGCAGGCGTCAGAAAGGTATCGGATGTTGCTCCGTATAGGACAAGGGTCGGAAGTTTCAAGCGGGGGATGTAGCGCCATATATCGTGGGGACAGACGGCGAAACAGCGAGATTCCCAGGCCGGTGAACAGCAGAGCTTAATTTTACCGTCTTGTGTTTCTTCAGTTCCGGATTCAACATAGGCCTCAAGAAATCCTTTTTGCCAGCTGCGAAATACGGCCTTGCTGCGGTAGGAGTCCAGCATTGTCTGTCGGTCAGGCCAGATATATCTTCTTTTGGATGCCGTGGCGACAATCGGGGCCCGCTTTGCCAATCCGGTCTTCTTGGCCAGATACCACCACCACATCCAGGAAAAAGGCAGAATGGTCGGGTCGATCAGCACCAGGGCGCGGATCAACTCGGGCCGTTTGACTGCCAGCATCAGACTTGCCGTTGCCCCCCGGGAATGCCCGATAGCAATCACCGGTTCATTTAAGTGTTCGAAAAACCTTGCCAGATCATCTACGAAAACATCCCAGTCTTTCAAATATGCAGGGTTGGCCGGAACCGTGGTTTTTCCATGCCCGCGGTCATCCATGCCGATTATCTGCAGCTGCGATCTCAGCCTCTCCGCCAGGGGTCGATAGGCTGCGGCACACAATCCGGTTGCGTGGGAGAAATGTGACAACGGCCCGCCGCCGCCCCAGTCTATAAAGTGAAACTGGCCGTCCGTTCTTTTGTAAATTTTGCTTTGCCCCGTCATCAGATCCATAAATCTTCAATTTTCATTTCCCCGATAAAGCGGGATTTTCGCTTCGCTTCAACCGGCTCGTCCGGGTTAGAGTCTTATTTGCGCATTCTTTGCATTTATAGATAGTCGAGAATTTTGTGTTCTGTCAAGTCATGTAATGCTGCCAAACCGGTCAAAAATCTGACACAAACGGCAAGCCAATGACAGATAATTTTATACGCTGGAGTAAATTGGTCATTCAGAGTTGTTTAACTGATTGTAATTATATGAGAATATTTTACGAAGGGATTGGCATGAATCATGCTCGAATACATTGCGGTGACGTGTTTGTTAATTGGGTTCACGCCCAAGTCGTAAAAGATATTACCTGAATTCTAGCGCAACCATCATCGCCCCAAGTCAATGGCGGTAACTTGGTCCCGAACTTCACTGTGGGCTATTTGGAAGCATATTTCAGGTATTAAACCGAATGAGCTGATCCGAATTTTCAAATGCCAATTTTAGTCTAAGGGATTGTGCCCATGAGCAAAAAAACCAATCATGAACAATTCGCTAAAAAAGTGACTCAAGAAGAAAAAAAATCCGTCCTGGGGCAAGAAGGCACACAGACAGGATTTAGCACTGAAGATAAACTGGAGCGACAGGTTGCCGAGCGGACTCTTGCTCTGAGAGAGGCGATCTCAAAGCTTGAGCAGGAGATCAAAGAACGCAAGTTCATTGAGGAGCGACTGAGAGAATCCGAGGAAAAATTTCGCAATATCGTCCATTCCTCGCCCATGGGTATCCACAGATATAAGTTATACGATGACGGCACGTTGATCTTTACCGACGCCAACCTGGCCGCCGATGAGATATTGCATATCGATCATCGGCAATTAATTGGCCAAACCATTGAAGATGCGTTTCCAGCCCTGGCAGCAACCGAAATTCCGGACATTTATCGCCGGATTTGCACCGACGGTGAGCCATGGCATTCCGAACAGGTTCAATATGAAGATGATCGGATCAAGGGTTGGTATGAAGTGCATGCCTTTCAAACCAATCCAGGTGCGGCCGCTGCAATGTTTCTCGACATCTCGGCTCGAAAATCAGCAGAAGAGACCTTAAAAAAAGAAAAAGAAAAATTTCGTATTCTAACAGAGATGTCACCCCTGGGGGTATCTTTGATTGGCGCTGATGGACGATACAAATACGTTAATCCCAAGTTTAAGGAACTGTTTGGCTATTCCATGGAAGATATTCCATCGGGTCGCGAGTGGTTCCGAAAAGCCTTCCCCGAACCACAACACCGCAGACAGGCCATCGGGTCTTGGATCAATAGTCTCGGAGATTCAGATATCATAGAGGTGCGTCCCAGAACATACAAGGTTAGATGTGATGACGATACTGATAAAATAATCCATTTTCGACCGGTCACCATGGAAGGCGGCGATCAAATTGTTATCTATGAAGACATCACCGAGCGCAAGCAACTGGAAGCCCACCTTCAGCAGGCTCAGAAAATGGAAGCCATCGGCACACTGGCCGGCGGGATAGCACATGATTTTAATAATATCCTGGCGGCCATCCTGGGCTACGGGGAGCTTCTGGCATTTGAAATGCAAAAAGGCACTGCCGCCTGGCAGAACCTGCAGGCGGTACTCATGTCTACGCATCGAGCCAAAGATCTGGTTGGGCAGATTCTGGCCTTTAGCCGTCAAAACGAATTGAATCTAATGCCGGTTCAAATCAGTTCAATCATTAAAGAGACACTAAAAATGTTAAGAGCGTCGTTACCCACCACGATTGAAATTCGCAGAAAGATTGAAACCACGGATGGTATCGTCAGAGCCAATCCCACTCAAATTCATCAGGTCTTGATGAATCTTTGTACCAATGCCGCTCATGTCATGCGTGATGAAGGAGGAGTGCTGGGGGTAACTTTGAGCAGAATTCAGGCGGATCAAATAAAACAATTGCCCCATCTGGATCAGCAAACCTGTACTTATTTAAAATTAAGTGTTAGTGATACCGGTCATGGTATTGCGACCGATAAATTAGATCGAATATTTGATCCCTACTTTACCACGAAAGAAGCCGGCGAAGGAACCGGGCTGGGATTGGCAGTCGTTCAAGGGATTATCAAAGCTCATGGCGGAGCTATAACAGTTGAGAGCTCACCGGACAAGGGGTCGTCGTTCGAGGTCTTCCTGCCGGAGATTCAAAAAGAGGTCTTAACCAAATCAAAAACCATAGAAGCCTATCGTACCGGTAAGGAGACCATCCTTTTTGTTGATGATGAACAGGCACTGGTAACCATGAGCAAACAAATGCTCGATCTTTTAGGTTATCATGCAGTGACCAGAACCAGCAGTGTTGAGGCCTTTGAGCTTTTTCAACATGATCCGTATCGCTTCGATCTGGTGATTACGGATATGACCATGCCGAACATGACCGGCGAGAAACTGGCTGACAAGATTTTAGGAATCCGGCCCGATATTCCGGTAATTCTTTGTACCGGATACAGCGAGCAAATCACTGAACTGCGCGCCAAAGAATTGGGTGTAAGAGCATTTGTAATGAAACCCATGGTGATGAGGGATTTAGCCAATAAAATTAGAGACGTGCTGGATAAATGAGATCATTGGGATAAATAAGTATTTTGAGTTGATTAGTTAACTGGGTGATTGGTTGATTAGTTGACCGGCAAATTAGTTGAATAGTTGATTGGTTGACTGGTTGATTAGTGAATGGATTTGGTTCAATTTTATCCTTTGTTACTAACGAACTTAGGAACTAACCAACTCACCAGAGGCCGACCAATTCAATTTTAAGACTCGATCGGTCATCCCGCCCAAATGGGCGGGGCCTCCCAGCCTTTGTGCCTCCAACCTTCCTAACTTCTTACCCTCTGGTCATCAACCTTTAACCTTTGACTTTTCACCTTTAAGCTTTCAGCTTTGAGCTTTGAGCTTTCAGCATTTGTCGTCCACCGTCCACCTTTAACCTTTTTCCTTTGCCTTTTTGTCCCCGTCCTTAATTCTACAATTGAAATAAATAAAAATTTAAATTATACAGAAAAGAAAGATACTGATACCCCAACAAAAGAGATGGAGGGATGCAATGAATCTAGTTCGGCAAACGTTGAAACCGCTTAGTTTTGTTCTGGCCTTTTTTATGCTGTTGATCTCAGGTCCATTTCAATCCGCTCATGCGGCCATGATCGGAACCGAAACTGTGCTGAATAGCGCGCGCGGTCAGGAAGCCCGTGCGTATTTAAAACAGTTGTTGGCGCGCGAAGATGTCCTGAATGCGCTGGTGGCCCAGGGGATTGATCCCGGAGAGGCCAAGGCTCGGGTCGGCAGCCTTTCAGATGCGGAAGCGATAAATGCGGCCGATAAATTTGATCAGTTGCCGGCTGCGAGTGGATTTTTCGAGACCCTGTTGATTATCGCGTTTTTGGTGTTTCTTATACTTTTGATTACGGACATTTCCGGGTATACGGATATCTTTCCCTTTGTCAGCCCAATGAAGTAGGAGGCGTAGAAAGATTTGATAACAGAAGGGGGGCTTTTTTCATGGCATACAACATCGCTTTAATTCCAGGTGACGGCATCGGCAAAGAAGTTGTCCCGGAAGCAGTTCGGGTTATGGATTTCCTTTCCAAGCAGTATGGGTTTGAATTGGCCTATACTGAATTTCCCTATTCCTGTGAATACTATTTGAAGACAGGCGCCATGGTGCCGGAAGACGGGATTGATCAACTGGGCAATTTTGACGCCATCTTTCTGGGGGCTGTTGGAGATCTCCGGGTTCCGGACCACGTTTCGCTATGGGGGTTGTTGCTGCCGATCCGACGCCAAATGCAGCAGTATGCCAACATACGTCCAATCAGGCTTTTGCCCGGTATAACCTCGCCGCTGGCCGATCGCACTGCAGAAGATATTAATTTTATCGTGGTGCGCGAAAACAATGAAGGCGAGTACTCTGAAATTGGTGGGCGGCTTTACAGCGGTACGGATGCTGAAATGGTGGTGCAGGAAACCGTTTTCACCCGCAAAGGGGTAGATCGTATCCTGCGGTATGCTTTTGAGCTGGCCCAAAGCCGCCCGCGCAAGCATCTGACATCGGCCACCAAATCCAACGGCATTATCCATACCATGCCATACTGGGATGAACGATTCAACGCTCTGTCAAAAGAATATCCGGACGTGGTCACCGCCCAGTTTCACATCGACATCCTGACGGCTCACTTCGTTCAGCATCCCGACTGGTTTGATGTCGTTGTCGGCAGCAACCTGTTTGGCGACATTCTGTCCGATCTGGGGCCTGCCATTGCCGGCAGCATCGGCATCGCCGCCTCGGCCAACTTGAACCCGTCCAAAGAGTTCCCGTCCATGTTTGAACCCGTCCATGGCTCGGCACCCGACATTGCCGGCCGGGGAATTGCCAACCCCATCGGCACATTGTGGTCGGCCCAGATGATGCTGGACTTTTTAGGCGAACAAAAAGCGGCCCAATCGCTGATGACAGCCATTGAAACCGTTACCGGGATGAAAAGATTAACTGCCGATCTGGGAGGAGATGCCACAACCAAGCAGTTTACCGATACTGTTATTGAACAGCTCGCAACAGGGGAAGTTTATCGTAATTGAGGCATTTTAGGCCATTCAGATCATTTTGGGCATTTGTTAATTAGCGCATTGTTTTGCCAGCTACCCCCCAGTAGCAAATACAATCCGTATGAACTCAGGAGATCCAATATGAAATACCGCTATTTAGGCAGCACGGGAATTCAAGTGTCCAGTTTGTGTATGGGAACCATGACCTTTGGTCGTGAAGCCGATAAAGCGGCATCCAGGGGCATATTCAACCAATGCCGGGATGCCGGAATTAATTTCTTTGATTGTGCCAATGTCTACAGTGGCGGCCGGGCCGAGAACATCCTGGGCGAGCTGATCTCCGATTGCCGTGACGAGTTGATTGTGACCTCCAAGTTCGGTGGCCCTATAGGCTCCGACCTTAATGCCAGGGGAGCTTCCCGTCGCCATCTCATGTCTTCGCTGGAGGCGAGTTTAAAACGGCTTAACACCGATTACGTTGATATCTATTTCCTGCATCACCCGGACGAGCATACGCCGTTTGAAGAAACCCTGCGGGCTTTGGATGATGTGGTGGCCCAGGGCAAAGTTCGCTACACGGGTGTCAGCAATTTTGCCGCCTGGCAAATCGCCAAAGCACTGGGCGTCTCCGCGCAAAACGGTTTGACACCGTTTCATTGCGTTCAGCCCATGTACAATCTGGTTAAACGCCAGGCAGAAGTTGAGATTTTACCCCTGGCCCAATCCGAGAACCTCGGGGTGATCAGCTACAATCCCCTGGGAGGTGGAATCCTCACGGGAAAGTACGGCAAAGATCGTCAGGCCGAGCAGGGACGTCTGACCGGGGATGACATGTACCAAAAACGGTACAGTGAACAATGGATGTACGACGCCGCTTTGAAGTTTAATCATTTTGCTGCAGATAACGGTTATCATCCGGCTTCCCTGGCACTAGCCTGGGTGGCCCATCACCCGGCGGTAACCGCACCCATTATGGGAGCTCGCACGGTTGAGCAGTTAAAAGACTCGCTTCAATCCGCCGATATTGAACTGAGTTCAGATTTATATGACGAAATCTGTCGTCTTACGCCCAGCCCGCCCCCGGCGACTGATCGATCGGAAATCGCGTTTGGGTATCAAAAGTAGGGTCGGCCTCGACTCGGCTGAGCTCGTCGCAGGCTGTGCCTACCAAATTATGGGGTGTACGTCGACTATATCGGCGGGCATCCGTCTTCGCGTAAGCTCCGCCGCGCCAAGCAAAGGCCCGCCCTTCCTACTTCCTGACACCTGACACCATCAGTTACTGACAGCCATTGTCATATTCACAGCTCCAAGAGCATATTTATCTCATAAAAAGCCCGCCATTTATATCGATGGTCTCACCGGTGATAAAATCATTATCAATTAAAAATTTTACAGCTGTGGCAATGTGCATAGGGTGGCCATGTCTTTTTAAAGGCGTATTATCCTGCCACAACTCCAGTTGCTCGGCCTTGGTGACCTTGTCGTGAAAAGGCGTTAAAATTACACCGGGGGCGACGGCATTGACCCGGATCTTCGGCGCCAGCTCTTTGGCGGCACCCTTTGTAAACGCGCCGATTGCAGCCTTGGCAGCCCCGTAAATGGTTGCTGTCGGAGCACCGTGGCGGGTAGCCAGCGAGGAATTATTGATAATGCAGGGAGCTTCACCCTTTTCCAGCAACGGGATACACAGGGATGTCATCATCATTGTGGAGAACGTATTTAATGCGAAAACTTCCTGCATCAGAGACCAATCGCATGCTCCGGCGGCTGTTCTGCGGATGAGACCGCCGGCATTGTTGAATAGGACGTCGAGCTTTTCGGTTTTATCGGACACGGATTGGACCAGGGCTCGACAGCCTTTCTCGGTCGTCAAATCGGCCTGTATAAGATGCGCTTTACCATCCTGCTTTTCGACATCTTCAGCGACTATACGGGCCGGTTCTTCAGAAGCATTGTAGTGTATAAAAATTTCGTTGCCGGGTGCCAGACAGCGGGCGGTTTCGGCACCAATGCCGGTGCTGGCTCCAGTTATTAGAATTTGTTTAGACATTGTCAATCTCCTCATATTTTTTTAGTTAGTAAGAAAAATGGAAGAATTTCATCCGTTTTAAAAATCAGTTGGCCACGAATTGACACGAATAACCACGAATTATTAAACAATTCAATTGCAGGGTCACTTAAAATGAAAATATTAATTTCGTGATCATTCGTGCAAATTCGTGGCTTTTTTCAATCATCTGAATTGTTACCGAATACTGAATAACTAATTCAAAGGGAAAGCTATTGGTAGAGCGACGCGCTGCGACCTTTGCCGATCGAATCGGGGTTGATGCAGCTTAGCATGGGCTGACCACTCAGGGCTCGGATTAGATTTTGGGCGGCCATTTCTGCCATTTTGATGCGGGTCGTATCGGTGGCGCTGCCGATGTGAGGCAGAACGATTACCTGGGGCAGGGTGAGCAGTGGGTCATCGCCCCGCATGGGCTCCGGGTCGGTCACATCCAAACCGGCGCCGGCCAGCTCTCCATTTTTTATGGCACTAAATAAAGCGGTCTGGTCAACGAGTTGGCCCCTCGCCGTATTGACAAGGATTGCCGAGGGTTTCATCTGCTTCAGTTCATTTTTGCCGATGTAGTGTGTTGTCTGCTCGGACAGCGGCAAATGGAGACTGAGAATATCGCTCCGGTTCAGAATCTCATCCCGGGTGGCATACAGCGCGCCGTACTCATTTTCGGCCTGTTCATCGCGGTTGCGATTGTGGTAGAGGATCTTCATATTAAAGCCCGTTGCACGCCGGGCCACCTCCCGGCCGATGCGTCCCAGGCCGATAATGCCCAGGGTGGTATGGTGCACGTCTCTACCGAGGTTGTCCAGCATACCCGTGTTTACAGTCCAGTGATCCTGTTTGACCCAGTCTGCCATTTCCAATACCCGGCGGGCGGTTGCCAGAATTAGTGTAAACGCAAGGTCAGCCGTGGTTTCCGATAAAACACCCGGCGTGTTGCCGGCCGGAACGCCGAATTCTGTGCAGGTTGGCACGTCAATATTATCGAAACCGACTGCGTGATTGCTGACCACTTTCAATCCCGGACAAGCTTCCAAAAGCTCCCGGTCGATCTTGATATCGGTCGTTGCCAATAATCCGGTACAATCGGCAAACAGCTTGAATTGCACCTTCCGGGTCATCAATTCGGCCTCCTGCCAGATGTGCAGATCGCAAACATCCCGCAACTCCCTTAATCCTTCTTGCGCGAGAATCCTTGAAACGTATACTTTCGGTCTATCCATTTTTATTCATTTCTCTCACAGAGCTCGCAGAGCACGCCGAGTACTTTTTTCTCTGTTAGCTCTGTGGGCTCGAACAAAGTGGCCGAGAAAATTATTCCGATCGTCAACATATGGCCTTCTCGTTTTCAAAATCGAATAGATGCAGATTTTCCATGCTCGGTGCGATCACAAGATTGCTGTGGGTTTTTATTTGGGTTTTGCGGCCCACAGCGGCGATGAGGCTGAAACTGCCGGCATTGAAAGCCACATAAGTTTCATTGCCAACGGGTTCAACCACTTCCACGGCACCTTGAATAGTTTCGCCCGGGGCATGTTCTGCGCAGACAATAAGATCTTCCGGCCGAATGCCGACAGCGATTTGTTTATGACTATAGCCGGCAAGCTGTTGGGATATTTCCGCTGGAAGATCGATCCGAACCTCATCGGCCTGCAGGAATATCGCATTTCCCTCATTGATTATATCAGCATCAAAGAAATTCATGGCCGGACTGCCGATAAATCCAGCCACGAATTTATTGGCCGGGGTGTCATAAAGCTCCAACGGGGATCCAATCTGCTGAATCAGACCATCGCACATGACGACAATGCGATCGCCCATGGTCATGGCTTCAATCTGGTCGTGGGTCACATAAACGGCCGTGGTGGCCAGGCGCTCATGCAGCTTTTTCAACTCGATACGAGTCTGCACCCTGAGTTTGGCGTCAAGATTGGACAGGGGCTCATCAAATAAAAAGACTCCCGGCTTTCTCACAATTGCACGTCCCACAGCGACTCGCTGACGCTGGCCGCCGGAGAGCTGTTTGGGTTTGCGGGACAATAAATGCTCGATTCCTAATATTTCAGCTGCTTCCTGAACGCGCTGGTTGATTTCGTCTTTGGGTCGATTGAAATTTTCCAGCGAAAATGCCATATTCTCAAACACGGTCATATGGGGGTAGAGGGCGTAGTTCTGAAATACCATCGCGATATTGCGGTCTTTGGCCGGCAGTTTGTTGATGAGATTATCGCCAATGTAAACATCCCCGCTGGTAATACTTTCAAGGCCGGCTATCATCCGCAGGGTGGTGGTCTTGCCGCAGCCGCTGGGTCCCACCAATACCACAAACTCCTTGTCCTGGATGCTCATATTGAAATTGTCGACCGCAATCACTTCGTCGAAATGTTTGCATACATTTTCTAACCGTACTTCAGCCATAGTAAATTTACTCCTTCAACGCGCCGGTCATGCCCGCCACATAGTGTTCAACAAAAAATGAGTATACCAGCGCCACCGGTACTGAAGCGCACAGGGCGCCGGCCATCAGCGCCCCCCAGTGGTATACGTCCCCCCGCACCAGTTCGGTCACCAGACCGATGGGCACCGTCTTTTTGGCCGTACTGGAAATAAATGCCAAGGCGTAAAGATATTCATTCCAGGATAATGTAAAACAAAAAATCCCGGCTGAAAGTACCCCCGGCATGCACAGGGGCAGTATGATTCTGCGAAAAATCTTGATCCGACTGGCGCCGTCGATCATGGCGCATTCTTCCATTTCTTTAGGGATGGTTTTAAAGTATCCCATCAACAGCCAGGTGCAAAAGGGTATCAGAAATGTCGGATAAGTTAATATCAGTGCCCACAGCGAATCCCACAGTCTAATTTTGAAAATAATATGGGCCAGTGGTATAAATAAAATGGTCTGGGGCACCAGATAGCCTAAAAAAATTGCCACACCGGTGGGCCCTGATGTCTTGAACTGGAGCCGCTGTATGGCGTAAGCCGCCAGCAGACTGGTAACCAGCGAGATCAGGGTTGCTGAAATGGCGACAACAAAGGTGTTTAGCATCCATCTGAGAAAAATCGTTTCCGTGAAAAGAGCGACAATATTTCCCAGGGTCGGTGAGTGCACATAAAACGGATTGAGATCCATGTTATAAAGCTCTGAATTCGACTTGAATACCGTGTTGACCATCCAATAAAAGGGAAACAGCAGGAATGCCAGATAGGCCGCCAGCGGCACATAAAATTTGAACACTTTGGATCCAACCCGTTCGATTGCCATTTGCTAGTCCTCTTTTCTCAAAAAAACGAAAGCGATAAAAACGCAGCCCACCAGGATGGGCAGCATAAAATTGGAGATGGCGGCCCCTTCGCCGAATTGTCCGCCCTGCATGGCTCTCTGAAAGGAGAGTGTTCCGAAAATATGGGTGGCGCCGGCCGGACCGCCTTTGGTGATGATCCAGACCAGTTGGAAGTCCGCAAAGGTCCAGATGGTGGAAAAAACAGTCACCACGGTTAACAGCGGCGTGAGCAGCGGCAAGGTGATTTTGCGGAATTTTTTCCAGGCGCCGGCGCCGTCAATCTCGGCTGCTTCGTAAAGGTCGGGGCTGATGGTTTGCAGTCCCGCCAGCAGACCGATCGTAAAAAACGGGACACCGCGCCAGACATTGGCTGCTATCAACGCCCACCTGGCGTTCCAGGGGTCACCCAGAAAGTCGATGAAGTGGTCGGTGATACCCAGCTTCATCAGGCCCCATGAGATGCCGCTGAAGGTCGAATCAAACAGCCACCAGAAACAGATTGCGCTCAGCGCGGTCGGAATAATCCAGGGCAAAAGGACGATGGCCCGCATTATTCCTTTGCCCTTGAAATCCCGGTTCAAAATCACAGCCAGGCCGATTCCCAAAACGGCTTTGAGAATAACCGCCACAACCGTGTAAAGAAACGTATTAAAGCAGGTTAACCAGAATGTGGGATCCTCCAGAAGCCACTGATAATTTTCAAAGCCGATAAAATGGCCCTCGCGGCCCACAATGGTGTCGGTAAAACCCAGCCAAAGACCCAGTAAAAATGGGTATGCCAGAAAAAAAAGCAGCAGAAGTTCGGCCGGGGCCACGAACAAAAGACCCAAAATGGTCGGATTTTCCAGGGCCTGGGAAATCCTGTGGCGCAATCCGGTTTGTCTGTTTGTTTGCTCTGAGGCGCTGATGGCGTCCACTCGTCTGCCTCCAAAAATAGAGTCTAAGTTATTAGTTGATCGTTATTGGTAAGTCGAATCAGAGAAACAAGAAACGATGTGATGTTTCTTCGATTTGGCTAAGGGTTCGCCTGTAGGGGCGGAGTTTATCCCATAGCCGTCAGGCTAAGAAAATTCGTAGCCATTTATGGCGTGTTGAAGTCATGAGACTTGACTGACGGCAAATCCCAAATCCCAAATTTCAAATAACAAATAAATTCCAATGAATCAAATTCAAAAAATCAAACGCGAATTGATCCGCAAAAACTGCAAGCCGATCATTTGACACTTAATATTGCCACACAACACGATCGCTTAAATCAGAATCTCCCCTCAAGTCGCAAATATGTTTGGGTCATTGAGTATTGGAATTTGGGATTTATTTGTAATTTGGTGCTTGAAATTTGTAATTTTATACTGTCCGAATTGGTTTCACATTTGTTCGGCAATGTCGAAATTTTTTCTCACCTTAGCCTTACGGCTATGGGATTTATCCCCGCCCGCCACGGCTTGAATGCCGAATAAATCGCTCAATTCAGGTAATGACTTAGCATATAGTGCACGGGGGTGAATCGTACGTTGTTTAACGTGCGGTCACCCCCGGCAATGGTTGTTGAATTTAAGCTTACATTATCTTCTTCTATACGCCCTGGCAATAGCCTTTTCGGCGCGCGCAATGACCTTGTCGGCGGACATTCCCCCGTTACAGTAGTTGGCGAACATGTCAACCAGCACATACTCTGCCATCACCGCTGCCGAACCGGGACCGATAGGTCCGGGGTAGCCGTTCCACAACATATTTTTGACACAGTCACGATAGGCGGTGTGTTTGGGATCACGGGTCCAGACGGCAAGTTTACGGTAATCCTTAAGTCCAGGTGTTACATAGCCGCTCATGGCGTCCATCCAGGGCTCGGCTTGTTCTTGTTCCAGCATGAACATCAGGAAATGCTTGGCGGCATTGGGAACCGCGGTGTGCTTGAAAATAAAGGCCTGGTTGAACAAATGCAGCTGGGTAGGTTTGCCAACCGGGCCGACGGGCAGTTCAGCGTGGTAGGTGTCTTCCATGATCGCCGCCAGTTTCGGATCCTTCTTAAGGGCATAGTAAATGCTGATTCCGTTGTTGGTCGCTGCAATCTGTCCGGCCAGAAAAGCTTTGTTGTTGTGGGCGTCCAGCCAGGAGGCGCAGCCCGGAATCATGGCACTGTATAAATCTTTCATGCCTGCCAGGGCGTTTCGCGTCTCGGGACTGTTAATGGCCGGCTTGCCGTCAGCGTCAACGGTGGAGGCACCGTATGACCACAGCCAGGTGTAGGCAAAATTGTTGCCGTCGCCCACCGCGTGCCCCAGGGCAAATCCGACCGGATGGCCCATGCTCTTGAGTTTTTTGCAGCACTTGATAAATTCGTCGGTGGTTTTGGGAAATTCGCTGTAGCCGGCTGCGTTGGCCCAGGATTTGCGGTAAACGATCTGCTGACCGGGGGCGCCCATGGGAATGGCGATCCATCGGCCGTCTTTCTTGCCGTATTTGAGGCAGGCGTCTTCCCAGCCGCCGTATTTGGCGCCCAGGTATTCGGCCACATCGCTCACGTCCAGCAGCTTGTCGGGATACAGCCACGGGTCATCATGCCAGCCGGAGACCAGATCGGGGCCGGCGCCGACGGCAGCCGACATGGCGGCCTTGGGACGGACATCTTCCCAGGAGATATATTCATTCACCACCTTGCAGCCGGTGACTTTTTCCCATTTGCGGCAGTTGGCTTCCCAGAGATCTTTGTCGCCGCCGACGAAAACGCTCCATCTGAGGACATTCAGGGTTTGGCCCTTCTCGACCGCCAGCATCGGAGGCGTAGCTGCCAGAGCCCTGCCGGCCAGCGGCCCTAAGGGGCTGGCCAGAATCGCGGCACCGGCCAGACCGGCGCCCGAAGTTTTGATAAAATCCCTGCGTGTAATATTGTTGTCCTGCTTTTTCATGGCCACTTCCTCCTTTTACAAGTAAGTTTAGCGTTAGTTTCCAAATTCATAGGTCATGTTGTCCCGGTATGGAATTTGATCATCAAGGATCTGTGGGTGTGTTCCAAGAAAACCAAAGGCCGATGAAGCCCGTTGTGACCCGGATCCTTGCAGGAATGAACCGCACCTCCTTTCTTTTGCTTTATCGAAAGGTTAATGTGAATGATTTCTTGACTTGATCTGACCTTGGTTGATCCGACAGTTTAAATCGTTAAATGGTATTTATGTCAACAAAAAAATACTAAACCTTATCCTTGTTGACAGCTTCAAGAGGTGTTGATACGAAAGGAATGGTATAAGGTATAGGGTCTAGGGTGTAAGGTATAGAGTGTAAGGTTTAGGGTATAGGGCATTAAGGACTTGGCGCAAGGCTCAAGGCGCACGGCGCACGGTAAAAAATTCAGATGCGACAGGTCGCAAAACCAATTCCGACTTCTATTTTCTGTCCTCTGTCTTCTGACTTCTGTTTTCTGTTTTTGAAACAACATACAACTAACAACAAACGCCCTTAACCGAGACTTCTGACTCGATTAAGGCAAACGAAAGGATCAGTCATGACCTGGCGCAGCAAAGATATACTTGAACGACCGGAGTGGTCCATGCATCGATCGCTCTACAAATCGATGGGGTACAGCGATTACGATCTGGACCGCCCCCTGATCGGCATCGCAAACTCCTGGAATCGGGTGGTTCCGGGACATTATAATTTAAATCAAGTTTCGAAGTTTGTTAAACAGGGCATCCACCAAGCCGGCGGGACGCCGGTGGAATTCGGCGTGATTGCGGCCTGTGACGGAATTGCCCAGGGACACGCCGGGATGCATTATATCCTGCCCACCCGCGACCTGATTACCAACGACATTGAGATGATGGTGGAGGCCCATCGCCTGGATGCGGTGGTGCTGCTGGGCTCCTGTGACAAAATTGTGCCGGCTATGTTAATGGCGGCTGCCAGGCTGGATTTGCCTGCCATCATCGTCGTGGGAGGTCCCATGGAAGGCGGTTGTCAATTTGACGGTCGTTCGGCGGATATCACATCCGTGATGGAGGGGCTGGGGATGCTAAAAACCGGCAAAATCGACGAGGAGAATTACCTGAACCTGGAAGACTGTGCCGGACCGACCTGTGGCTCCTGTTCTTTTCTGGGGACCGCCAACACCATGTGCTGTGTGGCTGAAGCCATGGGTTTGTCGCTGCCGGGAAGTGCGACGATTCCCGCAACATACGCCGGGCGCTGGCGTGTTGCCCAGGAATCCGGGCGACAGATCGTAGACCTGCTCAAGCAGGGGATCACAGCCCGTCAGATTCTCAACCAAAAGGGAATCGAAAACGGCATCCGCCTCAGCACGGCCATCGGTGGCTCGACCAATGTCGCGCTGCACATTCCGGCAATTGGATACGAGGCCGACTGTGAGGTTTCCATGGATCTTTTTGAGAAATTGTGCCGCAGCACACCGCACATCGCTAAAATGAATCCGGCGGCAGCCCCCAATGTTCCTGATTTTCACCACGCCGGCGGCGTACCGGCAGTCATGAAAGAACTGCTTCCCATCCTGCACGCAGATGCACTAACCGTCACCGGCAAGACGATCGCTGAAAATCTTGCCGCTGCCGGTGCTCCCAACCGGATGATTATAAAAACGATCGAGGATCCCTGGAGCAATGAGGGCGGACTCGCCGTGTTGCGCGGTAATCTGGCACCCCATACCGCCGTCACCAAACCGGCTGCGATTCAGCCGGACATGCACATTTTTACGGGAACGGCAAACTGCTTTGATTCCGAGGAAGCGGCCAACCAGGCTATCCTGGACGGTAAAGTCACCGAGGGAGAAGTTATTGTGATTCGCTATGAAGGGCCCAAGGGCGGGCCCGGAATGCGGGAGATGTACAAAGCCATGAAACTTATTTATGGCCGGGGATTGGCCCTGAAGACCGCTGTGGTCACGGACGGTCGATTTTCCGGCACCAACAATGGCTGCTTTGTCGGGCACGTCTCACCCGAGGCGGCCGAAGGCGGTCCGTTGGCCATCGTGCAAAACGGTGATGAAATAACCATCGATATTCCCAACCGCAATTTGCACCTCAACCTTTCAGATCAACAAATCCAGGAACGATTGGCCGGCTGGCAGCGGCCGGCACCTAAATTCAAGAGGGGATACCTCGCGTTGTACTCACGGCTGGCGGAGTCGGCCGATAAAGGTGCCATCATTCGACACAAGTTGGATTAACCCCAATAATTGTTCTTATATTGAACCAGAAATAAAGTTTTTGTTATAAAATAAACCTGCACGAAGTAATGCCTAAAATTACAAAATCCCTAAAATGCCTAAAGTTGAGGTATTCTGTCGTTTTTAAATAACCTCATCTTAGCAATCCATAGGGGTACAAAGAGGGGCGGGGCAAAACTTTAATAAAATGATTAACATCCTTAATTTTAGACATTTCATAATTTAGTATGGATAACATTGTCATTATTGCGGATGATTTAACGGGAGCCGCTGATACGGCGGTCCAATTCTGTCCTTTTTTCGACGATACTAGACTGGTATCTTATCAACTAATGGACCGGATATTGGAACCGGCCTTACATTCTTCTTCACGGGCGACGGCTCTTTTCACGAACAGCCGTGCTCTGGCGACCGATGCAGCGAATCATTGTCTGGTTTCAGTGGCCAAGGGGCTTGCCAGGGAAAAATCCGCCTGGATATACAAAAAAATTGACTCCTGTATGCGGGGCAATGTTGGGTCGGAGGTTGATGCACTGCTTGATGAATTGAATTATGAGGTTAGTTTTATTACACCGGCTTTTCCCGAAATGGGAAGGACCACCCACGAAGATATCCACCTCGTTCACGGGATACCGCTGAGTCAATCTGAGATTTCCCGCGATCCGATTACGCCGGTCAAAGAATCCCGCCTATCGCTGATTGTGCAATCCCAGAGCAGGCATTCGGTCGGACATGTGGGGTTGAATTTTCTGGGGGGCAGCCAGAATCACCTGATCGAAGAAGTTGAGCGACAGCTGCTAAAAGGAGTCAGGCACATTGTGTTTGATGCCACTTACCGTGATCACCTTGATCGGATAGCAGAGTTAATTTTCTTGCTTGAGCATAAGATACTCCCGGTTGGTTCTGCCGGCCTGGCGGGCAGCATTGCAAAACGGTTGACCTCGAAGCCGGCTTCAGATGGACCTGAAATGATATTTGCACCGGAGGGCTTTAATTTGCTGGTTTGCGGCACTACTTCGGCAGTAACCGGACAGCAAATTGATAAATTGCTGGAGAGCTATCCGTACGAAGTCATTCAATTGAATCCCATGCTGCTGGCTGATCAGAACCGCAAAGATGAATTTTCGGAAACAGCGTCTTCGGCTCGGTCCGGATTATTGAACAAAAATGTGATCCTGACCATTAAGTCTCAACAAAACAGCCGAAACACTCCCCGGCAGACAAATCTGCAGCCGGCGGCAGATTCGATTGTCAGGGGTTTGGGGCTTTTCGTTGCTGAAGTCGCTGCAGCCGCCAAACCAGGACATCTTTTTCTTACCGGAGGCGATACGGCTGACGCGGTTTTGACAGCCATTGAGGCTGAAGGTATCCGGATCCTGGGAGAAGTTGTTGCCGGTGTTGTGCAGGGTGCGATAATGGGTGGGCTGCTGGATGGCTTGCCGGTGGTCACCAAAGCCGGCGCATTTGGGCAAAAAGACACGCTGGTTGTGCTTCATGAATTTTGGCAAGGATTGTGTAAAGGTTCAGAGGTTCAGGAGGTCTGAGTTACGAGGACTGAGGACTGAACTCAAGAGAATTCGAACGATGGAAACAGCGACACGCTCAGTCCTCAGCACTCATCACTTTTTCAATTAGACCGAGCAAAGCGAATCCACCCTTCGAAATTCTGCGGTTCGATATCCGAAATTCTGCGGTTCGATATCCGAAATTCTGCGGTTCGCTTTCCACGGGGTTTAGGGTTCAGGAAGAAAAGAATCTGAGAATGAAAGCGAAAAGAATTTTTGGAGAAAACTATGAGTGAAGATAAACGCCCCATACTGGGAATTTCGGTGGGTGATCCGGGTGGAATCGGGCCCGAAATTACTGTCAAGGCTTTAAACGTAGAAGATATTTATGACCATTGCCGTCCGCTGGTGGTGGCTGACCATAGGGTTATGGAGGATGTCCTGGGATTTAGCGATTTTAATTTAAAGCTCAATCCGGTCCAGCATGTGCGGGATGCTATATTCAAGCATGGCACCATTGATGTTTTGGATATGAACAATATGCCGAGGGACTGTTTACGATATAAGGAAGTAACCCCGGAGCAGGGCAGGGCCTCATTTGAATATGTGGCAAAAGTTATTGAACTGGCCACTGACCAAGAGATTGACGGCACCGTCACCGGACCGATCAATAAGGCCGCCATCAATGCCGCGGGGCATCATTATGCCGGCCACACCGAAATTTATGCAGCCTTGACCGATACCCGGGACTATTCCATGATGCTTTCCCACGGTAATTTCCGCGTGACCCACGTATCTACCCACGTCAGTCTGAGGCAGGCCTGTGATCTGGTTAAAAAAGAGCGGGTGATTCGGGTGATCGATCTGACCTATGATGCACTGAAGAATTTCAGCCTGTCCGAGCCCCGGATCGGAGTTGCCGGGTTAAATCCGCACTGCGGTGAAGAAGGAATGTTCGGTTATGAGGACGACGAGGAAATCCTGCCGGCGGTCGAACATGCCCGGAAAAAAGGCTATGATGTCGAGGGACCGATTCCGGCGGATACAATATTTTCAAAAATGAAAGGCGGCATGTATGATGCCGTGGTGGTCATGTATCATGATCAGGGACATATCCCGATGAAATTTTTCGGCTTCCAGTACGATCAAAAAACAGGTCAATGGGGTGAAATGTCCGGCGTCAATATTACCCTGGGACTTCCGATCGTGCGGACCTCGGTGGATCACGGAACCGCATTCGGCAAGGCGGGCGAGGGCCGGGCCAATCCCCAATCCATGATTGAAGCGATAAAGCTGGGAGCGCTGCTTTCTCGGAAAAGAAGGTGAAACCGGAAGGTTTCGATTTCGGATTTTGGAATTCGGATTGCGGTTTGATAAGGCAAAAAAACAAAAGACATAGTAGGATGGACTGATAATTGAGTAATCCGGAAATTGAAATGTACGATGAACTGGCTCGGATAAGAGAATGATATTTTTTCCGATATCTGTACCTGTTAGGAGAAATGGATTCATCTCTTTACAATTATTAGAGTTTTAATTGTGATGTATTTTCATTTTATGAAAAAACCTTTTCTATAATAGACGGAACACCTAAATTTTAGGCAATTCTTTTTGGCGACCAAGACCGACAAACGGACCTATCAGGAGACCCGCGAACAGTTCTATCGTTCTCTTGATCGGCTCCAGGTTGACCGGGTCGATCTGCTACAGATGCACAATCTTAGCGACGTTGTTCAGCGAGAAATCGCCATGGGTCCCGGTGGCGCACTGGAGTTTTTGGTTGAAGCCCGGCACAAATGATTAGCTCGATCTATTGGAATCACCGGTCATGGAATCCTGACGCCTAAAATGCACCTTCAAAGCCTTGCACGATTTGACTTTGACACCGTTTTGCTGCCATGCAATTATCTGTTAATGCAGAATCCGAATTATTGTGCCGACTTCAATCAATTGAATTCTGTCAATTTAATAAAAGGCTGAGCAAGCCTACTTTGCCATATAGGCTACGAAGGCCAAGAACGCATCTACCGTTCGAAATTCGATTCGGCTGAGCTCGTCGCAGACTGCGGTTCGGTAATCTGCGGTTAGCTTGTTTAAAATAGATAAAGCGTAGCGTCATCAACATTCGATCACGCCAAGGCGTGATTGAACGTTCGATGTTCGACGTTCAATCTTTTCACTGTTCCGGGCAGGCAGAATTTTATACGAGCGCCGCCTCTGACCGCGAGCGTCCAGTCTGATCGTAGAAGAAACTTTGTAGTTTGATAACGGTTGTTTTTGGATTGTGGGAGCGGTTTCTAACCGCGATTACCCGTTCAATCGTGGCTGCCCCGCTCGAAAAACAGCGGGATGCAAGCAGAAGCCACTCCCACCAACCATTAATTGCAGCCTAAATGACATTGAATTTTATCTAGTTTCACACGAGGGTTTGGTGCCTTTGAGGTCGCACACCCAAAATCTGAAACCTGATCCGCCTCCGGCGGAAACCCTCTAATTCCATCAATCATTTTCTCGGGAAATTCCCGACATAGCCTACACAAGGAAATTAAGTCATGGATAAACCCCCTTTGCACTATCAAAATATTACCGACCTTGCCGACCGTATTCGAAAGGGTGAAATCACTTCAACCCAACTGATGGAGAATATACTGGGACGTATCGATTCACTCGATGGCAAGCTGAACGCCTTCAAATTGACGTGTCCTGAACAAGCACTCGAACAGGCCCGGGCAGCAGATCAGGAATTAAGTAACGGTAAAGATTTGGGCGTTCTGCACGGAATTCCCTATGCTGTCAAAGATCTGTTTGATGTCAAAGGTCTGCCTACTACAGCCGGCGCGAAACTGCTGGAAAACAATACTGCTGCTGAGGATTCTCAGGCTATCCACCGGCTTTCACAGGCCGGGATGATATTTTCCGGCAAAACCAATACCGTTCAATTTGCTTTCAGTGGTGTTGGGATCAATCATGATTACGGTACGCCCCACAATCCCTGGAGTCAAACTCATTACATTCCCGGCGGTTCCAGCAGCGGATCGGCGGTCGCGGTGGCCGCCGGCCTGGTTCCCATGGCCCTGGGAACAGACACCGGCGGATCGGTACGCATTCCTGCCTCTCTTTGCGGGACGGTTGGGTTGAAGACCACGGTGGGTCGCATCAGCCGGGCAGGAGTTTATCCCTTGAGCTGGACCCTGGATTCGGTGGGAGTGTTTAGCCGCTCGGTGGAAGATGCGGCCCTGGTTTATCAATCCTTACAGGGCGCCGATATCAATGATGAGAGCACCGTGGGCGTAGCACCGCATGATGTACTTAAGAGATTGAAGGAAGGAGTGAAGGGACTGCGGCTGGCTTTTGCGGAGTCGGTGTTCTGGGATGATGTGCATCCTGAAGTTGCCAAAGCCGTGCGCGAGTGCGGCAACGTATTTGAAGATCTGGGTGTTGCTGTCAGCAGCATCGATTTCAGCGAAGCCCAGGAAGCCTTCAAGTTGAACCCGGGCGGTGCGATCATCGCCAGTGAAGGTTATACGCTTAACAAAAAGTGGCTGGAGGAACACTTTGACGAACTTGATCCGGTGGTGGCGCATCGCATGATCAAAGGTAAGGAAATCAGCGCCGATCAATACCTGCAAACCAATTATATTGCCAGACAACTGCGAGCAAAAGCCGGCAACACTTTAAAAGACATTGATGCTCTGCTAGTGCCGACGACTCCTATGCCCGCCAGTCCGGTGGCGGAGGTCGATATCGACATCGAGAGCTATCTGGCAAAAAACATTCGTTATCTGCGCAACACCTCCATCGGAAATATCCTGAACTTCTGCGGCGTGAGCCTGCCGTGCGGATTTACTCAAAGCGGTTTGCCGATCGGACTGTTGATCTATGGTAAACCCTTTCAGGAAGATGTCGTGCTTCGAATTGGCTATGCATTCCAACAACTCACCGAATGGCACCGGCGTGTGCCGGAACTGTCGTGGGCAGAAAGCAAATGAATATTTTAGATTGAAGATTGAATATCTGATGTCCGCCTCTGATGGGTCAATTTTAAAAGATTTTCACAATTTTGCCGGAACGCATTCCGTCAAGGCGGAACATGAATGTTCAATTTTCAATACTTATCTGCCTTTAGGAGGATTCATTAATCAAATGTCTTCCGTAGGCGAATCCGTATAAGGAGGCAGTTGTGGATCTTAAAGTTAAAGTGAAGGAGATTAAAGGTACCTGTTCCGTTTACAAATTAGGTGACTCTTTTATGCTCAAAGACGGTTACCGGCTGGTTACCGATATCCCGCTTTGCATGCATTCGCTTGCAGCGCTTCTGCCCCATTACAATGCGCTTCGAATTTCTGATCCTGATAAATGGGGACTGGCCGGAAAGGATGATAAGACAAAAGCCTACGTTCAGTGTCTTGATCCTTATTCATACACTGATGGAGGAATAGCTGTATTTGAGATACAAAAGATGTCAAAAGGTGGGAAATGATCTCGAGATTATTTGTCTAAGGTACCCTGGATTCCGTCCGACCCAATGAACATCTTCTCATTGTTTAACTACCTTTTTAGTGACTATTCTTGACCTTCTAACCTTCTATGGTTATCAATAATAGTTAGTTATTACCCTGATTGATCATCTAGGGTATCATCTCAATCACTCCCTGCACCCTCGCTGTTAAACCTGACTATGCAGGTTAACGCCATGACACAAAATGGTTATAAACGTAAACTCACCGCCATCCTCAGCGCGGATGTCAAGGAATACAGCCGCCTGATGCGAGAGGACGAAGAAGAGACCATTCGTACGTTAACCACTTACCGGGGGACGATGACCACACTCGTTCAGCGATACAGGGGACGGGTCGTGGACACGCCCGGGGACAACCTTCTGGCGGAGTTTGCCAGTGTGGTGGATGCCGTCAACTCTGCGGTCGAGATCCAGCGTGAGCTGGCCGAACGAAACGCGGACTTGCCTGCCCAACGCCGGATGGAGTTTCGGATTGGCGTTAACCTCGGGGATGTCGCTGAAGAAGACGATCGCATATACGGAGACGGCGTCAATATTGCCGCCCGCGTGGAAAGCATATGTGAGGGTGGCGGCGTTTGCATCTCCGGCAGTGCTTATGAGCAGGTGGTGCACAAGTTAGAGTTGGAGTATGAGGATCTCGCTGAGCACGAAGTAAAAAATCTTTCAACGCCGGTTAAAGTTTACCGGATTTTATCTTACCCGGGTGCAGCCGCCCATCAAGTAATCAGAGCGAAAAAAGATACCGGCCGTACCTGGCGCAACAGGGTCCTGGCTATAGCGGTTATCCTGCTTGTGGGATCAGCGGTGGGAATCTGGCAGTTTTATATGCGGCGTCCCTCGATCGAACCAGCCTCTGTCAAGGAAATGGCGTATCCGCTGCCCGACAAATCTTCAATCGCCGTGCTGCCCTTTGCCAACATGAGTGAGGACCCGAATCAGGAATACTTTTGTGACGGGATCACCGAAGACCTGATTACGGATCTGTCGAAGATTTCGGATCTATTCGTCATCGCCCGCAACTCAACCTTTGTTTATAAGGGCAAGCCGGTAAAAATAAAGCAGGTGGCCGAGGAACTCGGAGTTCGTTACGTGTTGGAAGGCAGTGTGCGAAAAGCTGCTAACCAAGTCCGCATTACCGCTCAGCTGATCGATGCAACCACCGGTCATCACCTCTGGGCGGAGCGCTATACCGGTATCATGAATGACGTGTTTGCCTATCAGGATAAAATTACCCAAAAAATAGTCGATGCCCTGGCTGTAAAACTGAATGTTGATGAAAAGGTTCAACTTGCCCACAAGGATACGAATAACATCGCAGCCTATGACCTGTTCCTGAAAGGCTGGCAACATTATCTGCGATGGACACCTGAAGATTTTTTCAAAGCCATTCCCTTTTTTGAAAAAGCCGTGCAGATCGATCCGAGTTATGGGAGGGCATATGCCGCACTTGCAGCCACGTATTGGCACGGTTCGATGTACTATCAGGGCTTAAATAAATATGGTGTGTCGATTGAAGAAGGTCTTATATTGGCGCGCGAGTACTTGGAAAGTGCCATGACAAATCCAACATCGCTTGCTCACTATCTTGCCAGCGAGATAAATTTGCACCACTATCAATGGCAAGAGGCACGCCTTGAAGCCGAGCGCGCGTTTGCCCTGGAGCCTAACAATGCGATCAGTATTCTCCAGATGGGACGCGCTTTGACGATGATCGGTAATCCGATAAAAGGCCTTGATTTCATTCAAAAAGCGATGCGAATGGATCCCCACTATCCGGCGAGAGCCTTATACCTTCAAGGATTGGCTTACTTTGGTATGGCGGATTTTGAAAAGGCCATCCCCTTGTTTGAAAGAAGCAACCAATTGAATCCTGAAATGCTTGAAACTGCAATGATTTTAACAACCACCTACACAATCCTTGATCGTGATAGCGATGCAAGAAGAATGGTGGTCCAGCTTCACAGTAATAATACTGCTTTTATGTGGCTACCGATGCATGTTGTACGATATTACCCTTTCAAAGATCCGCAAATTGTGGATCGTTTAGTTTCGGGTTTGCTAAAATCAGGTTTGCCAACATCTCCACCTTATACTTACTACAAGATATTAGATGAAAATCGACTAACAGGAGATCAAATCAGAAAATTGGTATTCGGTCGGAAAGTAATCGGAATAGAGGTGGGAGTCGGAACCGGAGGCTTGTTTGAGCGCAGCCTCGATGGGAAAGCAAATTTTCGTGGATTTATCACCGGTTCTGATAACGGCAAGAGCTGGATTGAAAATGATTTACTGTGTGATCAATGGCAAGAACGCTACAATGGCCATAAAATCTGCTATCCTGTTTTCGCAACCCCGAAGGTACTCCCGAGAATAAGGATGAGTACCTCAATCCTTATACCTGGGGGTTCTTTACATTTTCGGTGTTGGATTAATGCGGGTCTGGCTAAATTGAGCCCATGAGAGATTTAGTATCGCATGTTTATTGATCAATGATTAAATTGGGCAGCTCGATCACAAATCTAGTCGCGACCGCACATCGGCACGATCCCACATTTTTGCTGCGGACTTTTTTCTTGATTCTTTTATGGGAACCATATAATATGGCAAAAAATATGGTTTTCTGGGAGAGAAGCTTATGGGTAAAATAGTGAAAAAGACAATTGAACTAAACCAGGATTACATCGATAGAGCACGTGTGATATTTGGCGTTAAAACGGAAAAGGCGGCAGTCAATAAAGCCTTGGAAATGGTAATGATAGATGATGAGATTATTAAGGCTCACGAGCTTATCGGTGGAAAAGGGGCTGTGGTTAATGAGGTTTTTGAATGAAATGTATGTTTGATACGAATGTTTACATTTCTTACATTCGGGATCGGTCGCATAGCACGGAGCTCCAGCGTCGGGGTACCGTAAAATATCTTTCAGCTATTGTCCTTATGGAGCTCTGGGCTGGAACAAAGACAAAAAAAGCAAAGAAGCTTATCGACCAACTTCAAAAACCTTATGAGAGGGCAGGGCGGATAGTTGCTCTGGGTGCAAGCAAATTCATTGCTATGGGTCAATTTTTCGCTGATCTTCCAAGCCAATATGATACGCTCGCCAAGAATGCAGGTTTTGTAAATGATGTTCATCTTGCCTTTACGACACTTTCGATGGGTGCTTTGCTCTATACAGAGGATAAAACCCATTTCCAAATTATCAAAAACAGAATGCCTTCATTAAAAGTAGAATTTATTTGATGTTCTGTGTTTTCCGAATTTATTCTTGCCTTTCTGTAATGATATTACGGGTTCTGCCCCCTCGCTTTTAAAGCTGAATATGCAGGCTAAGCCGTGACTCAAAATGGTTATAAACGTAAACTCACCGCCATCCTCAGCGCCGATGTCAAGGAATACAGCCGGCTGATGCGAGAGGATGAGGAAGAGACCATTCGCACGTTAACCGCCTACCGGGAAACGATGGCGAGGTTTATGCAGCAGTTCCGGGGACGGGTGGTGGACGCTCCCGGGGATAACCTTCTGGCCGAGTTTGCCAGTGTGGTGGATGCCGTCAATTGTGCGGTTGAGATCCAGCGTGAATTGGCCGAACAGAATGCGGCCCTGCCTGCCCAACGCCGGATGGAATTTCGGATCTATTCGTCATCGCACGCAACTCGACCTTTGTTTACAAGGGCAAACCGGTAAAAATAATGCAGGTGGCCGAAGAACTCGGAGTTCGTTATGTGCTGGAAGGCAGCGTGCGAAAGGCTAGTGACAAAGTCCGCATAACCGCCCAACTGATAGATGCAACTACCGGCCATCACCTTTAGGCGGAGCGCTATACCGGCATCATCGATGACGTGTTTGCCGATCAGGATAAAATTACGAGAAAAATAGTCGATGCCCTGGCTATTAAACTGAATGTTGATGAACAGATTCAAATGGCCCGCAAGGATACGGATGACATCGCAGCTTATGACCTGTTCCTGAAAGGCTGGGAGCATTACCTTCGATGGACATCTGAAGATTTTTTAAAGCCATTCCATTTTTTCAAAAAGCCGTGCAAATCGATTCGAATTATAGGCGGGCCAATGCGGCGCTTGCAGCCACGTAATGGCAGGGTTCAAAACATCGTCTTGGATTGAGTGAGTTTGGCTTGTCGCAAGAAGATGGTTTTCTTTTAGCGCGTGAGTCTCTGGAAAAAGCCATGCTAAATCCGACATCGCTTGCTCACCATCTTGCCAGTGATATGAATTTACACCGTTATCAATGGCAAGCGGCACTGGTTGAAGCCGAGCGCGCAATCGCCTTAGAGCCGAACAATGCGATTATCAATCTCCAGATGGGTTACGTTTTGATAATGTCCGGCAACCCCGATAATAAGGATGAGTATTTATATATTACTGATTTAAAGATTTTTCCATTTACACCATTGGATTAATGGGGGTCCGGTTTATTTAAGTTAAAAATGATGATTGTTGCTCTAATTCAGGTACTATAAGGCGTGAAAATGCGAGCGGGCAGCCTGGCCGCCCACTCGTCCATGGTTTCGATTTTATGGGTTATTCCCCATCCCGGATGTATTTCACAACAAGATCGCCGACCTTGCTGGTACCAAGCCCCATCTTTCCGGCATCCATGGTTTTCATGTCGTGCTGGATTACTTTCATCACGGCCTTTTCGACGAGGTCAGCGGCCTCACTTTCCTCCAGGTAGGTTAGCATCATTTGTCCGGCCATGATGGCGGCCAGGGGATTGATGATATTTTTTCCCGTATATTTGGGGGCAGAGCCCCCAATGGGTTCGAATATGGCGGCACCCTCAGGGTTTATGTTCCCTCCGGCGGCAATCCCCATTCCACCCTGGATCATGGCGCCAAGGTCGGTAATGATGTCGCCGAACATGTTATCGGTTACAATTACGTCAAACCATTCCGGATTTTTAACCATCCACATGCAGATCGCATCAACATGGGCATAATCCTGCTCAATATCCGGGTAGGTCTCACCGACCTCATGAAAAACGCGTTCCCACAGGTCGAAGGCATACGTCAGAACATTGGTTTTGCCGCAAAGGGTCAATTTTTTGTTTCGATTTTTTTTGCGGCAGCACTCAAAGGCATAGCGTATACAGCGCTCCACGCCTTTGCGGGTATTAATCGATTCCTGAACGGCAATTTCATCTAATGTGTTTTTCTTCAGAAATCCGCCGGAGCCCGCGTAAAGGCCTTCTGTATTTTCCCGCACCACATCGAAATCAATATGCTGCGGTCCTTTATCTTTCAGCGGGGTGTCCACGCCCGGGTACAGTTTTACCGGTCGCAGGTTTATATACAGGTCCAGGGAGAACCTCAGATTCAAAAGAATGCCCTTTTCCAGAATCCCCGGTTTGACATCCGGATGCCCAATCGCCCCCAAATAGACCGCATCCATCTGTCCAAGTTCCTGAATTGCAGAATCTGGCAGTATTTCGCCCGTCTTTAAATAGCGTTCTCCGCCAAAATCATAATGGGTCAGGTCGTAACCCACACCCGCTTTCTCGGCCACAGCCTTTAAAACTTTCAACCCTTCCGCAACAACTTCGGGGCCGGTTCCATCTCCGGGAACCACTCCGATCTGAAATTTTTTTTTCATCTACGCTCTCCTTTTGACGATACGCGGCGTCCGTCATTGATTAATTTCTGACTAAACCCAGGAACCGGAGGTACTCAGCGGCGCCTGACAATGTCTAAAAAATATGCTCACAAATAGATCTGCATTTTAAAATTTTGTCAAGGCTTTATTATATCTTCTAATGCCCCTTGCGCTTGCGGCAGGAAGCATCATTATCAGTGGCTATCCTTGACCCACTAACCTTCTATGATTATAAATACTTATTGAATATCATTCCAAGGCAAAGGCGCTATGACGGCCGTAAAATTTGCTATCCTGTTTTTCGCAACCCGGACGGCAACCCTGATAATAAGAATGAGTATTTATTACTGACTTAAAGATTTTCCCATTTTCAACATTGGATTAATGACGGAGAAGATATCAAAGGCTTTATTTTTCATAAAAGCCATAGTTAAGACCACCATCTGAAGAATGCAAATTCGATGGGTATTTGAAAGAAGCGAAAGATACAATTGAGACCTTGGGCTTTTAAACAGCCTCTAAAGCTGGAGTTTTGGCCATGAGAATTCATCATCTGCAACATGTTCCCTTTGAAGGGCTGGGAACCATGGAATCCTTCTTCCTGCAGAAGGGGCACCAGCTCAGTTCAACGCATTTTTACCTTGGAAATCCGCTCCCTTCGATTGCCGAATTCGATTGGCTTATCGTGATGGGGGGGCCTATGGGGGTTTACGATGAAATAGAATTTCCCTGGTTGAAGGAGGAAAAATCGTTTATTCGGGAATCCATCGAATCCGGCAAGATTGTATTGGGTATATGTCTTGGCGCTCAACTTATCGCTGACGCTCTTGGTGCCAGAGTATTTAAGAATCAATACCGGGAAATTGGCTGGTTCCCGATTGATCGCCAAATTGATGTTAAAGAATCTGCAATGGTGGATGTCTTTCCTGATACATTGGAAGTATTTCACTGGCACGGAGATACCTTTGAAACTCCCAAAGGCGCTAAACTATTGGCTTCGAGTGAAGCCTGCCGGAATCAAGGCTTTGTTATCGACAATCGTGTCGTCGGTCTGCAGTTCCACCTCGAGACGACTTCCGCATCGGCTGCTGCGCTGATTGAAAACTGTCATGGGGAGTTGGATGGATCGAAATATGTACAGTCGGCAGCCGAGATTCAGTCTGATAAATCCCGGTTCCTGAGGATAAATGGGATGATGTATTTATTGCTGGCAAAACTGGAAAAACAGAATTCTTAACAATCAATTTCCGAATTATTCATCCGATGTGCTCTTCGGTTCGATTTTGAATGACCCCGACACCATTTGCTGAAGCCATCGACCATATTAGTAATCGTTTATCTTTTGGAGGTAATTATGCGAATCGCTGTTTTTGGTGCAGGTTCCGTAGGAGGATACTTCGGAGGACGGCTAGCCCAGGCCGGGGAAGATGTCGTTTTTATTGCCCGTGGTGAGCATTTGAATGCGTTGCTCAAGAGTGGTCTGCGGGTGGATAGTATCAATGGCAACGTTGTCGTGCCGTCAGTTCAAGCAACAGATGATCCGTCGACCATCGGGACAGTTGATATGGTGCTAGTTGGGGTTAAGGCCTGGCAGGTATCAGAGGCCGCAGAGGCTATCCGCCCCATGATTGGACCTGAAACAGCTGTCCTGCCGCTGCAAAACGGACTTGAAGCCCCGGCACGATTATCCGAAGTGTTCGGAGACCAACATGTCTTGGGCGGCTTATGCGGACTGTTTTGTTATGTTGCCGGGCCAGGTCATATTGTCCATGCCGGGTCGGATCCTTTCGTGAAATTTGGCGAACTGGATAATCATCGCAGCCACCGAGTTGAGCGATTGCTTGACACTTTTACGAGAGCCGGGGTTAATGCTGAAATCCCACCCGACATCCTGGTCGCCATGTGGATGAAATTTATAGCGATTACCGTTTGGAGCGGTCTGGGAGCGGTGACGCGTGCGCCGGCGGGAATCTGGCGCAGCCTGCCAGAGACGCGCCGGATGGCGGAACAAAGCCTGGGGGAAATAATTGCCGTAGCGGCAGCTCACGGTGTAGCATTACCGGAAAATGCCCTGGAAACGACCATGGCCATCTATGACGGTCTGGTGCCACAGTCAACGGCCTCATTGCAGCGTGACATGATGCAGGGGCGCCCTTCCGAGCTTGAAGCGCAGATCGGAGCGGTGGTGCGCTTCGGACAGGAAGCAGGTGTGGCAACCCCTTGGCATACCTTCATCTATAACAGCTTGTTGCCCATGGAATTACGAGCACGCGGTGAACTCCAGTTCGATGTGTGACCTAGGGAAACTTAAGGGAAGTCCATAAATAAGTAAATATACCATCTTATTCCCAAGTTATTTACTTTTTTATGGACGTCCCCTTTTTCCCCCGTCCCCTTTTTCCCCATTAATGCTTTACCTTTGCGCGCTTTGCGGCTTTGCGAAGCGAAGTTTGCTGGAACATATTCAGGTTATAATTTTTTTAAAGTTTAAATAAAAAGTTCCGATAACCAATGTATGGTCATTTTCACTGAAAGTTGTATAAAAACTGCGGGTATTTGTAAAAAAATCTAACCAGCGAGATCATATTTTGACATCATGAGTCTATCTGAAATTAAATTTAAAAAATACAATATCTATATGACCCAGTTGTTTAACTTGATATTAACTTTAAACCCAGAAGAACAACGTTTTCTGTTAAAAAATGTTGAAAAATTAATTCTTGATGAAAAAAGAAAATCTGCCCGAAAAATATGTCGAATTCCAGTAAGGTATATTTACAATGAACGTATATACAACGATTTCATTGTCAATATTAGTCGGACCGGCTGTTTCCTAGAGACTCAAAAACCACTTTTAGTTGGCAAAAAAATCTTGATGGATATCCAGTTGGATGGAGACGACAAATCAGTTAGGTTCAACGGTGAAGTGGCTAATGCAAATCGCATGGGAGTCGGAATCGAATTTGAAGAAGTCAGTGGCAACTTGTTAGAAAAACTCGGTAAATTTTTACATAAGATCAATTAAATTTGTGAGAATTACTGCCACCATAATCAACTTGGAATTTCCTAGAATCTAATAGTCCAGTCTTGAATCGGCCCTCATTCAGTAACAATTAGTTGATTTATATCACTGCGATGAAGAAAATGCTGATAGTGGGTGCAAATATAGGGCCGCTAATTTCCAATTAATACTTGCCGTATTCTTGGAGGGCTTCCCACATGGCGATGACATTTTTCGGTGGCACGTCGGCCTGGATGTTGTGAATGGTGTTGAAGACATAGCCGCCGCCGGGCGCCAAGGCTTCAATATTGCGACGCACGTCATCTTTGACTTCCCGGGGTGTTCCGTTGGGCAGAACGCCCTGGGTGTCGGCACCTCCCCCCCAAAACACCAAATCCCGCCCAAAGTCACGCTTGAGCGCGGCCGGCTCCATGTCCTTGGCGCGAATGTGAATCGGGTTGAGGATGTCAACGCCCATCTCCAGAAAATCAGGTATCAGCGGACGCACGTTGCCGTCTGAGTGGAAAAAGCGCTTGGCGTGGGGGGCTAACCATGCAAAAGCTTCAAACAAGGTTTTGACGCGCGGTTTGATGAGCCGACGAAACATGTCGGGTGATATGATTTGTGAGGTCTGCGTGCCGTAATCATCGGCATAGGTTACGATATCCACCAAATCGCCCAATTCGGTCAGCGCGGTCTGCCAGTAATCCAGTTTCAGCTCCAGCAGTTTGTCAAACAGAGCACAGGAGGCCTTCTCATTGGTTATCATCATCATCAGAAGGTTTTCCATGCCCACGATGCGCTGGGCAAACTCGAAAATGCCGGCAAACGCGTCTTTGAGCACGACGGCATAGCCGGCGGCCCGGTACTGTTCGGCCAGATCTCGCAGCCCCGCCATTCGTTGCGGATGGCCGACATCCGGCCAGGAATAGTTCGAAATGTCTTCAACGGTCAGGTCAGTGCGGGGCAGGGGGGCCTTCACGACGCTGAAATAAAGACCATCTGCTTTGGGGCGGTGATGCGTGATGCCCCATTCGTCACGGTAAGCCCAGTATTCGCCGGCATCCTCCTCGACAACCTGCCAGTTATGGCTGTTCAGCGGATAAAGACCGCGCGTGTCGATATTGAGCCGTCGACTGAGGTCGTCGTCGATGGACGCCAGCTGCTGTACGGCATCACACATTTCAACTTTAACCTCAGGTAAACCCAGAGCTTGGCGTAAATTTTGATACCCAACCACGTGAATGCCCGTAACCTGGCAGCTGCCCAGATCAAACGGGACCCGGTCAGGTTCACGGTGATCCAGGGTCGTTAATATTCTTTCACGGGAGTCCATAATTTAGTTGATTAGTTGATTGGTCTATTAGTTGATTAGTGAAAGGAATAAAATCGATTTTAAACAACTTTCCCACTTCCGCGTTCCGACTTCCACCTTGCTCAGTCCTCGGTTTCAAATTTCTAAAAGCATCGCCCCGTGAATAACTCTTAAGATGAAAACGGTCTTTTCAGTTATACGATAAATAATTCGGTAATTTTTATAGATTAAGTGGCGGTAGTCAGTGGCGAAATATTCATTCTCAGCTATTAATGGTTGCCGTTCCGGAAATGTGTCAAGTGAAAAGATCTTTTTTTCTAATTCAAGTACAAAATTCCGGGCGTTTTTAATACGGTCATCGGCAATATAGTAGAAGATTTGTTCTAAATCCTTTTGTGCAAGCTGAGTCAAATTCACTTTATATCTTTTTGTCACGCTTAAACTCCTTGAAAAAAGCTTTTGCCTCTTTATATCGGCCGGCACTTATATCCTCCTCTGCGGGAACCAAAAGTTTGAGCAGATTAAAGGCGTGGGTGATTTTCTCATACTCTTTTGCATCAAGAATCACTGCCTCTGCTTTACCATTTACCGTGAGAACGACCGGACGTTTGGTTTTATGAATTTGATCCAGAACTGAATTAGTGTTTCTTTTTAAATCTGTAATCGAACGTATATCTTCTGTTATACTTAATGTCATTTTAGCACCTCAAAAGAAATTATTAAGACATCTTATATGATGCTTTTGTATATACTATTTGATGTTGAAAATCAAGATTATTTATGTCACTATTTTTTCCCCAACCTTCTTGCCATCTCATCTTCCCACCTTCCATCTTTCACTTTATTGAGCATCTCGGACATATTCCCCGGGACAATTTCATTGCTGCTGCCTATCGACAAATCCAATAATTTTAATCGTAAACGTTCTATAAACGGACCTTTGGTGGAAGGAATAAATTTAATGTCAGAGAAATTTTCGGATAAAATCTCAAACAATTTAGCATGCGGACTTTGATCATCACGCTTTAATTGAGACGCAGGGTTTGCTATTTTGGGTGAATCAAAATAGATTATCGTTTTCACGCCGTGCAGCATCAGTTGAATGGATAAAATCAAAGCATAGTTGATTGTCACAATATCGCGATATTGGGGGATAATCGGGTCACAAAAATAATTTTCGCTTGCATCGAGTGCCTCTTTACCAATATTTGTTGATATTTTGAATTTCACACCGAAAAGAGTTGAGGCATTTATTGCTTTCCAGGAAACGGTCAACGCAATAAGATCCAAATTGTCATAGCCGCCAAAATGGTTTCTGATCCTTCTTCTTTTCGTTCTAAGCTTTTTTAGACTTTTTTCTGCAGACGGCAGTAAATACGGCCGTATTTCTGTTTTCGGCGGGTGATAATTGTCCTTTAGCATTAAAGCTTCTTTTTTAATTGGCGTTAGTACCTTGCTTTTTATTCCCTTGATTTTTTTAGAGATAAATTTTCCATGGCGGCAGTGATATGATTCAAGACCTTGGGCGATTATGGCATTGTGCAGTGGCCTATCAGTTGTCAGAAAAAATGTTGAGTGGTCAAGCAGATGATGCACGATATGACTATCCGGCATCCCCCGTATGTTCTTTACTAATAAAAAGAATATCGAGACCGTCATAACCTTTCTTTCGTAAAAATGATCGAAACTGTCTACCCAATTCTTCTGAAACAGCTTCATCGACAATAATCTTTTTCATATTATTTGGCATCTATGAGAACGTTCTCTTAACTGATAACCAATAACTCTCAATCCTCACCCAAAACTTTTCCTTACCGGTGTCCGCTTGAGCGGCAGTTGCACGGGTTTGCCGCCTTTCAGTGCCGAGCGGTAAATGGCCAGGATAATCTCTATGGACTTGCGGGCTTGAGGTCCGTCTATAAGGGGTTTTCTGCCGGCCTTGAGGGCGCGGATTGCGTCTTCAAAACACTTCCGGTGTCCGCTGAAATCAATGGCCCTGGGGTCGGCCGCTCCGGCACCGACTTCTCCTAATTCGGCCTGGAACTTTTGCCTTGTTTTTTTATCCGATGGCCATTTCTTCTTAAAGTCCCAGACGGTGAAGGCGTTATCCCGCATGAAGATAGAACCGTCGGAACCGCAGAGATGGACTTCGGCCGGGTGACCGGTCGGTGAAAAACAGGATGTGGAGCCCTCGACGACCCCCAGGGCGCCACTTTTAAATTTCACGATGGCCACCGCATTGTCCTCGGTTTCGATACCTTTATGAATGGTGAGATCCGCATAGGCACAAACCGATTCAACCTCGCCCGCCAGATAGTACAGCAGGTCGATGGTGTGAATGGACTGGTTCATCAGGGCGCCGCCGCCGTCCAGCAGCCAGGTTCCACGCCAGTCGCCACTGTCGTAATATTCCTGGGTGCGATACCACTTGATATACGCATCCGCCAGGGTGATTTTGCCGAGTCGGCCGGCGTCGACTGCTTTTTTGAAAACTGCGGTTGCATCGCTGAAACGGCGCGGGAAGATGCCGGCCAGCATAACCTTATTCGCGCCGCACTCTCGAATCATGCGGTCAACGCGCTCCAGGGTAACTTCCAGCGGTTTCTCACAGATGATATGTTTGCCGGCTCCGGCAGCCTGGACACAGGGTTCCAGGTGCGCACCGCTGGGTGTGGCAATAACGACGATTTCCAATCCCGGATGGGCCAGAAACGCCTTGTAATCCTGATAGGAGGCGCAGTTGTACGACCCGGCAACCCGATCCGCATTGGCTTTATTGCGCGAAAACACACAGGTCAGGTGTCCTCCCTTCATGGCCTCGATTGCCCGGGCATGAAAATCCGCGATCATCCCACAGCCGACAATTCCAAAACCATAACCTCCCTTTTTTGCCATGACTTCCTCCCTTGTAATTGGTTAAATAGTTGAATAGCTGACTGGAAAAATAAGTTGATTGAGGGGCACTTGGCGTGCCCAGCTCTTTGCTGTTAGCTCATAGCTCGCAGTTGATCGGAATAGACCCTATAGTTGCATAAAATTTTGAAATCCAACTTCGCTGCTGCAATGAAGACCATTGAAAGTATTGACTGATCCTGGATTCTGGTTTCTGGATCCTGGATGTCGTTGAAATTCACCGATAGTGTCCTGTTAGATATCCAGCATCAAGTATCAAGCATCCAGCATCTGCCCGGAAAAAGCAACGATCTCAGACATAACGGCCAGGCTAGATGACAAGAATTTATGCAATGTTAGGGTAGAGTCAACTATATACTTGAGTACTCACGTTCTGAGGAGCTAACGAACTTATAAACTCACCAACTTACCAGCTTTTCAGTCCAAGCTTCCCACCTTCTGACCCTCTCAGCTTCTCAACTTCTTTCTTTTCACCTGTTGCCTTAAACCTAATACCTTACACCTTTTACCTCTTCCTTATCGCAACGGCTCAAACGGCGAAGCAAGCGCCTTGGTTCTGGCGTCGGCCAACAATGTGTACTTTGCTATCGTGCAGGGGCGATGCTCGGGTGGTGCCGTGCCTTTGTCCAGATTTTCGATAAACGCGTCTCGCACCCGGTAGAAATGCTGCTCATGGGTTGTTCGCAGGCTGTCGGGGATTTCAATCAGCAGTGCATTTTTTTCCGGGATTGCAGAAAGTCCCGGATATTTGTCCGACCATTTCGTCAGGCATTCTCCAACGGTTTCCTCAACCTGCTGTCTGCTTTCGTGCGGCACAACCAATAGTTCGGTTTTGAAACCCGTTTCCGGCAGTTGGCGGATCATAAGGTCGGACCGGGTGCCTTTCACGAGGGACCGATGCGTGTCTTTACCACCCGGCGGTTCGTCCAAATACCAGATTTCCCTCAAGTGAACCGGCACATCCTTGATGCTGTAGATCAATTCGCCGTTGCAAAAATAGTCCAGGACATCATCTTTTACATATTCACCAATAGTCCGGGGAAACCGGTCTGTGCCGGTGATCTTTATGAACTTATCCAACGGAACCCCGGTTGCCCAGCGGCGTGCTTCGATCAGTTCAATATCTTTTTCATAATCAATGGGAATTCCGGGAAACAGCATCCATTGGGTCATGTCCACCAGGTGGATGGTGGTGTCGACGATGCCTTCACCCTGGACTTCGATATCAAAATACCAGACCGGCCGTACCAGGGGTTTTCCATTGACTATTTTGTGGAGGTGATGAACACATTCCTTGAAAACAGCAGGACTTCCATCGGTCTCGATTCGAACCCGGCCGAAGACGTTTTCTTCTGCCAAAAATTTTTTTTGAAGCAAGGTGGCAATTTCATAACGTTCGGTCATGATATCAGCTGCCAGGGGGCGATCCGGCGCCATGGTCGAGCGTAAAAATGGAAGCGCCGCCTGAGTTGTGACCCATGGTTTATCTGCTAATATCACTAACCCTGTCCGGTTTAAGATGTCGATGTTTTCCATCTTGGTGTTATTGCGTCCTGCCAGAACGGCGATGTCGCCTCTTTTTTCAGCTATTAATTTAGCAAGACTGTCTGCCCCCCGATATACATTTATTTGCCAACGGGTGGGGTTGAACGGTCTGTCATTAAAGGATTCAACAATCTCCAGAAATCGATCGAGTTCCGGTCCCGGTTCTGAATATACATAGATATCATCAGAAAGACTTGGATGACATTCACGCAATACCAGGGCCGCGTGAAAGTGACCGGGATTTAAAAAAAGGAGAGTATGCATAATGTAATCCTTTTGAACCTTTAGATAATTTAGGACACAGATTTACACAGATCGAGACAGATATCTTGATTTTTAATCTCTTTTGGGCCATGCCGCAAAAAGTGCAATTAATCTGTTTAATCCGTGATTACCTGCCTGCTTGTGCCTAAGCTATCGCCCGGCAAGAGGGTCGGTGTCGCATTCGGAAAAATTAAAATTTACTGTGAAACAGCCAATTTAGCCGGGTTTGGACTGGCTCCAATAGATTCTAAAATTCCGTGCAAATACCCTATGCTGCGGCCGGCGATGGTTTGCGGGTTGGGGTTGAAGTCAAAGACCTCGACCGAGATATATCCTTGATATTCGGCATCGTGCAGAATTTTGAGCAGGGGCGTAAACTGCAAATCCCCGAAACCGGGTCCGCGCCCGTTGGGATCATTGAGATGCACATGTTTTAACTTACCCGTTTCGAGAGCGGCTTGCAGTACGCGGGGAAGCTCGGCTTTTGCACTGGCATGGATGCTGCGGCAATCGAGCATGGTTTGAAAATTCGGATGACCGATTTCATCCACCATCTGCAGGGCCTCATCGATCGTATTGATGAAATTGGTATCAACCGTGGTCAGGGCCTCCAGACAATAGAATACATCGCGCGAGTGCGCCGCTTCAGCACAAACCCGGAAGGTCTCCAGCGCGCGTTTCCTGGTTTCGGCCGGATCCCATTCTTCCCTAACGGTGCGTTGTTGAGGAGATCCGTGCACCAGTACCTTGCCGCCCAGATCACCGCACAGATCGACAAGTTCCTTGAGGTAATTCTGGGTCGTTATACGGACATTGACATCCGGGTGGTTGATGTACAAGCCTTGCGGCTTAACCAGCAGCCAATGGAGACCAACGATTTCAATACCGGCTTTTTCGGCAGCTTGGCGGATTCTTTTTCTTTTGGCGGCCGAAATATCCGAGGCTGTTTCGCCCAGCGTAAACGGCGCCAGCTCAACACCGTCAAAGCCCAATTGAGCTGCATAATCGAAGACTTGCGCGATATCCCAGCCTTCAAAGAGCTCGTTGCAAATGGAAATTTTCATAAATCTACCTTTTTCCTGCGAAACAGACCGAATATCGAATTCTTAGCGCGGCCCACGGTCTGCTTCAGGTACCGGTTGCGGCTGAATACGGTCATCAATATCATTATAATGAGAATGACACTGATCGGGCGTGTGAAGAACGGTACCAGGGAGCCGTCGTTTAGAATCAGTCCGCGCCGCAAGTTCTCATCTAACATGGGCCCTAAAATTAGACCCAGGATTAACGGTGCGTCCGGAAATTTCATTTTGCGCAGCGGGTAACCGATGACGCCGAACAACAGCATAATTAAGATGTCAAAGACCCTACCGGCAATTGCAAAGGAGCCTACCGCGCATAGAACCAGGATGATCGGCATCAGGATGGATGTTGGAACGCGCAGGATCTTTACCACGATTCTGACCATCGAAAGCCCCAGAATCAGCATCGCAACGCTGGCCAGCAGAAACATGGCCGACACTTCATAAATGTAATTCGGCGCTTCAATTACCAGCAAAGGACCCGGCCGCATGCCATGCAGCCACATGGCAGCCAGCAGAACGGCGGCCGGTGGGCTGCCCGGTACCGCCAGCACAAGGACCGGTATGATTGCGCCTCCGACGCAGGCATTGTCACCGGTCTCGGCAGCCGTCAGTCCCTCAATAGAACCTTTGCCGAATTTTTCAGGCGTCTTGCTGGCGCGACGGGCAAAATCGTAAGCAACGAAGGAAGCGATATTTTCCCCGACCCCCGGAACCGTGCCCACGAATACGCCGATCAATCCGGATCGAATAATGTTTTTCCAGTTATTGAGCAAATCCCTGATACGGGGCAGCACGCGCCCAACCTGCGATATTTTTCCGCGACGCTGGGCCTCGACCGTGGTTTGGATAACCTCCGTCATACCGTATATGCCCACCAGCGCCGGAATCATCGAAATCCCGCCGTACAAATCCACCGTCCCATATGCAAAGCGCGGATATGCCTGGATGGCTTCCATTCCGATCATGGCCAGAAAGAGGCCCAGGAAGCCTGAGATCCAGCCCTTGAGCGGATCTTCCGGTGCCGTCAGGTTGCCGCAGATCAATACGCCGAACAGCGTCAGCCAGAAAAATTCAAAGGACTGGAAGCGAAGGGCAACTAGACCCAGATACGGTGTAAAGAACGCCATGAAAAACAGGGCGATGGTGGAACCCAGGAAGGAGGAAGTGGTCGCAATCCCGATGGCTTCCCCGGCCTTGCCCTGCAGCGCCAGCGGGTGGCCGTCGATGCAAGTGGCGGCGTTGGCCGGGGTGCCCGGGATATTGACCAGAATAGCGGAGCGGCTTCCGCCGTAGATGGCCCCCACGTACATGGCAATCAGGATGACGATGGCGTTGGATGATTCCCACTGGTAAGTCAGGCCGGTCAGCAGGGCAATACCCATGGTGGCGGTCAAACCGGGTAGCATCCCCACGATGATGCCGAGAAAAGTTGCCCAAAAAACGGAAACCAGGATCTCGGGTGTCATCAGTCCCAAAAGTGCATTAACCAGCTCTACAACACCCAACGAGACCCCCTTTATTTAGCCTGACGGCTATGCGCACCATCCCCCTATGTTAATGCCGGTTTTCCTAGGGCAACGGAACCAGGAAAATTTTGGTGAACACAAGATATATCATCGCGGAAGCGACAATAGATATGATCAGAGAAATAGACCGTTTTTGTTCTCCAAATGTCGCCATATACGCAAAGAGAACCAGAAAAGCTGCCAGGTAAAAATAAATATGGCCGAGCAGAAAAAAGAAACCGAAGGCGTAAATCATCGCCAGGCACCAGCGATGGACGCGTCTGGATCGCACAAAATTACTGAACGTTTCCCTGCCGGGAATGATCTTGTATCCCTGCTTTTTCACGGCTCGTACAAACAGCGCCAGGCTCATAACAAACAGGGTAATCCCCAGAATCAAGGGTACAAAGCCCGGGGCGGCATAGAAGCCGCCCCAGTCTTTTTCGAAGCGCGGAATGTTAAGCGATTCAACGACAATCAAAAGACTGCACGCCATCAAAATCAGGCCCATGATGAAATCGGCCTTCGGCATTCCTTTGTCTTTCATGATTCTTTTGCGTCCCTTTATTTACAGATAAATCCAAAGGCCGCGGGGTTTTTCTTGGCAATTCCGATCTCCTGCAAAATGCAGTTGACGTTGTTGCCGGTGGTTTCAGACAGCTTGAGAGCTTCTTCACCTTTGTAGTTGACGTTGGCAGATGCTTTTTCCTTGGCCAGGCGTTTCATGGCATCGGATGCCGCAGCTGCATCGAAGGCTTTGTTGATTGCTTCAACCGCTTCCTTCGGGGTGTCTTTGGCAATGTAGAGACCAAAGAGGTACTGCAGTGGCGCGTGGTTGGGGATAAACTGCATTACCGGTGGCACTTCACCATAGCCGTCAATTACCAGAGCCTGGGTGGACATGTTGGCCAGGGCCCGCAATTTCTTGGCACGCAGCATATCCGCCACTTCCATGGACAGCTGCATGACAACTTCGGTTTCTCCCTTTACGGTGGATACGACTGCCGGATATCCGCCTTTGTAGGGGATATGGCGGTATTCAATACCGGTGGCCTTGCGGAAGGTCTCGGCAGCCAGATGCCCGCCGGCGCCAACCCCGGCTGAGGCGACCTTCACCTGACCCGGCCGGGCCTTGAAATCGGCCACGAGATCATCGATGGTCTTGATTTTCGAGTCATACGGTACACAGATAACCGGGGCCGTCAGCATCGCATAGTAATGAATCCAGTCTCGATGGGAAATGTTGGGCAGCAGGTCCAGAACCTGATAGGTGATCACGCTGCCGTCGGCGTTGCCGGTCCAGGTGTAGCCGTCATGTTTGGCCTCATAAGCGTTTTTCATTCCAATAGAGCCGGAGCCGCCGGGCTGATTGACCACCGGAATTTTCTGACCGAGAACTTTTTCCATCTCACCTGCCAGGGTGCGACAGGTTTGATCCGTGGCGCCGCCGGCCGACCACGGAACAATCAGTGTAATGGGTCTTTTGGGCTGCCAGTCGGCAGATGCGAAACCTGCAGAAAAAACCATTGCCACGATGACGATAAGAATTCCAACTTTTTTCATTGCATTTCCCCCTTTTCTTTTTGTAGAGTTACTACCTGAATTTTGCATGTATCCCTACCAACAACGAATAAGAGTGGATATCAGTAATTTATCCCGAGCGATGTTTGCTGATAAAAATTCAGGTAATTAATATCACCTCTGCCGTTACAACGACGGTAAAATTGTCCAGAATAGGTTATAGGTACTCCTGCGAACCGGCTGGACAGCCAAACCAGGCTCAAGCACGATAAATGGGACGAGCCCCATTTGTCAAGAGTTATGTCAATGACTGTTATCAAAGGAAGAATTTCCGGGGCACGTATCGCTGAAATTCATCTGGACGGCGATCGTATTACGAAAGTTTTGACGCACCAATCAAATCGCAGCGATCAGCAAGGACCGAGCGAGGATATACGGATCGCCCCCGGTTTCATCGACATTCAGGTAAACGGATTTTCCGGTATTGACTTCAATCAGCCGGATTTTCAAGGAGATGATCTGGTCGATGTCTGCCGAAACCTTATCGAGACCGGGGTGACCGTATTCTGTCCCACCCTGATTACCGCAGACTGTAATCGACTTGCCAGGAATATCACCGAGATCCGTAAGGCCTGCCAGAATCATCCTCTGATCCGTTCAATGGTTTTGGGCATACACCTGGAGGGGCCTTACATTAATCCCGAGGATGGTCCCAGAGGGGCCCATCCCGCAGACCACGTTTTACATCCCGACTGGGATGAATTTGAGCGTCTCTTTAGACTGGGGCAGGGATTGGTGCGAATGGTGACGGTGGCTCCCGAGTTGCCGGATGGTCTCGCGTTTATTAAAAAGGCATCCCAAAGCGGCCTGGTAGTGGGAATAGGACATTGCAATCCTGAACCGGACATTGTGGATCAGGCGGTGCGCGCCGGCGCCAGGATTTCAACGCACCTGGGAAACGGCACCCATCAAATGCTTGATCGCCATAAAAATTACCTGCAGAAACAGTTGGCCCATGACGGGCTGATGGCCAGTATTATCTGCGATGGGCCTCATTTACCGGATTATTTTGTCAAAAATGTTGTCCGGGCCAAGGGTCGGGCGAAAGTTATTTTAATTACCGATGCGACAGCTGCTTCACATGCTCCACCCGGCCGCTATTGCTTTGGGGATCTTGAAGTCGAGGCGGATGATGACGGCGCTCTCAGGCATTCGGGAACTTCTTATTTGGCAGGCTCGACGCTCACCATGGAAAGGGCGATCGAAAATTGCGCGAATTTTGCCGGAATTCCACTGGTATCGGCTATCAATATGGCGACTGTGAATCCTGCTCGCCTGTTTGAGGGGATCAGCGGTAAATTGGAAAAAGACCAGCGGGCCGACCTGGTGCTTTTCAAGACAAAGAGAAAACAAATCAGAATCGAGCGGGTGTATCTTGCGGGCCGTCTTTTATATTCGGCAGAAGAAGTGACTTAAAAAAAGATAAATGAAAAAAGAATCCATTCCCTTCTAAAATCGAAAAACGGAGGAAGATGTGAAAATTGAAGTGTTCAAAACAAAGGCGGAATGTGGTGCGGCGGCTGCCGACAGGGGGGCCGAAATTTTAAGACAAGTGATCGCTGCTAAAGGCCGGGCGAGTTTTATTGTGGCCACCGGAGCTTCCCAGTTTGATTTTATGAAATCCTTAACCCAAAAAGATGGGATTGATTGGCAAAACACCGCCATGTATCATCTGGATGAATATATCGGCTTTACCGAAGAACATCCTGCCAGTTTTCGACGTTACCTTAAAGAGCGATTAGTTGATGTGGTACAGCCGGGTTTGGTTCATTTTATTCGGGGCGAGGCTGCCGATCCTGCGGCCGAATGCCGCAGAATGAACGACATTATTTCTCAGGATAATATCGACGCGGCCTTTGTCGGGATTGGCGAAAACGGACATCTGGCTTTCAATGATCCGCCGGCGGATTTTGATACCGAGTCGCCGTTCATCATCGTCGAATTGGATGACGCCTGCCGGCACCAACAGTTCGGGGAGGGCTGGTTTGCATCCTTTGAAGAAGTCCCCACCACGGCTATTTCGATGTCGATTCAACAAATAATGAAATCCGAGGCCATCATATGCACCGTCCCGGATGAAAGAAAAGCCCAGGCCGTGAAGCAATGCTTTGAGGGGGAAGTCTCTCCCATGCATCCGGCTTCTATCCTGCGCAAACACCCCAATACGTTTGTTTATCTCGATGAACCGGCGGCGTCACAATTATCCCAAAGGTAAAGACTTTTCTTGATATTCACCGCAGAGGCGCAAAGGACGCGAAGAAATACTATTTTTATTTGCCTCCCTCTCAGAGGCAAATGAAAAGAAAAACTTCTCTCTGCGTCCTTTGCGCCTCTGCGGTGAAATTTATCAACAAGCATATATCACCGAAATTCCGAAACAGAGCACTAAGTCATTCCGTTACGATCGGTTTAATGGTAATAGAGCTGATTTCTGCCATACGATCGCGTATTTCATTAAACATCGCTTCATCACGATAGACACCGATAATCGCCCCGCCGGAACCGGCAAATTTGGCGCTGGCACCGCAATTCCGGGCCGTCTCGACCATTTTAACCTGCCAGAAGGGGAGTCGATAAATACTGCGCCGGGTATCAAAATTTTCATTGATCAACGCTGACAGTTTTGCCGCATTTTGATGGAGCAGTGCGTCGCGTCCCCCGATAGTCAATCCGGCAAAGTGCTGCATGGCGTTAACAACCAGAGATTCACCGCAATCATAGCGACCTCGTATATCATTGTGAAAGGCCTCGGTGGGTTCACTGAGGGCATTGTGATACGCAATATAAAGGGGCGGCAGCAGGGCGGGGTCGAGCCTTTCATAGGCATAAAATGTGATCCCGTTGGCCTGCCGTTCGGCAAGTTTGTCAAAATCCATGTAGATCATGCCTTCATAGCACTGAATTACACGATCCTGTAGACCGGCAGAAATTCCGAGTTCGGCAGTCTCAATGGACAGCACAAAGGAGGGTTGCAGCTCAAGAGGGATCTCAATTTCGTAAAATTCCATCAGGCATCGCAGGGTAGCAACGATAATTGAACTGGATCCGGCCAAGCCGACCTGGCGGGGGATATTGGTTTCATAGCGTACCGAAAAATTTCGCTCGTGAAGCTTTAGGTTGTTCTCGCTGCAATAATCGACAAAGTGTTTGATGGTGGCTTTGATAAGCCGAATGCCACCATAATAACCGTGCAATCGAACGTCCTGAGCCAGATCATGGATGGAGCGGAAACGCGCGCGATCATCTCTTGACTGGACGATATCGACTGAATCCCACTCATACATGACCACCTCAGCCCAGAAATTGCGCACGATAATCGAGATGGTTTTGCCGTTGTAACCGTCAGACGGATTGCCCAGCAGTCCAGCCCGGGCATAGGCGCGTTTGCGGATGATTTCCATAACTACAGCATATTCTTTAAATATTCACGCAGCGAATCGCCGCACTTCTCATCTGCCAGGGCAAACTCGACAAATGCCTGAAAATATGAATCAAAATTGCCAACATCATAGCGGCGTTCATCGGCACGCAGACGCACACCATACACTTTTCCGCCGCCTTGAATGATCAGACGGATCGCATCGGTGAGCTGATATTCACCTCCGGACCCGGGTTGGATTTGCCCGAGGGCTTCAAAGATGCCGGGCGCGAAGACGTACCGTGCCGCTATCACTAAATTGCTGGGCGCTTCATCGGCACTTGGCTTTTCAATGACATCCTCAAGCTCGAAATATTCGCTGTCTTCCCTGGGTTTGGCGACACCGTAATAGGGCACTCGATCTTGCGATACTTCCATAAAAGCAATGACCGCCTCGGCCTTCCGTTCAACAAAACATTTTGTCATGCGACTGAGAATGTCGCTTTCGGCATTCAGGCCGATAATGGAATCGCCCAGCGCTACGGCGAAAGGTTGATTGCCGATAAAGGGTTCAGCACAGGAAACGGCATGACCCAATCCCAACTGCTGCCGTTGGCGGGTATAAAAATACTGGATTGGGGCACGTTCGAAGCTGAGTTCGGCCAGCAAATCTTCTTTGCCATTTTCCCGCAAAACCTGGATCAGTTCGGCGTTAAGGTCAAAATGGTTTTCGATGGAAGCCTTGCCGGGACCCGTGATAAATAAAATGCGCTGCATGCCGACACGCGCCAGTTCCTCCACGACATATTGTACCACCGGCTTGCGACCAACCGGCAGCATTTCCTTTGGTTGAGACTTGGTGGCCGGTAAAAGCCGCGTACCCAGACCGGCCACAGGTACAACTGCAATATTAATTTTCATCCTTAAAAATCCACCTTCACTAATGAAATCCCCAACCTTCCGATGGGTATAGATATTTTGGTTTTCATGGCAAGTCAACACGAAAAATACTAATAAGATGAAACGCCTTGAAACTATTTGAAAAAGTAATATTCATGTATTACAAGGAAATAAGTTAGGGTTAATGGCAGGATTTATTATCAGGGGAGGCGTCTTACACTCGTATCACTAGTCGCAAATAAGGAGGTTACCATGAAACCATTTTTGTCGGAAAATTTTTTGCTGCATACAGGAACTGCTCAAATCCTGTACCATGAATTCGCCAGGGATATGCCGATTTTGGATTATCATTGCCACTTGCCGGTGGAAGATATTGCCAGCGATCGCAACTTTGACAATCTGACCCAAATCTGGCTCAACGGTGATCATTACAAATGGCGGGCCATGCGCGCCAACGGTATCGCCGAACGTTTCATTACCGGAGATGCGACTGACTACGAAAAATTCGAAACCTGGGCCGCGACCGTGCCCTTGACCCTGCGCAATCCGCTTTACCTCTGGACCCACCTCGAATTGAAACGCTGCTTTGGTATCAGCGATAAAGTCTTAAATCCGGATACGGCCGGGAAAATTTATGATACCTGCAGCGAAATGCTGCAAACCGAGGAGTTTAGTACCCGCAATATTTTGCGCCAAATGAACGTGAAACTACTGTGTACGACCGATGATCCGGTCGATGATCTATCGCATCACCTGGAACTTAGCAGAGATCAAAGCTTTGAAATCAAAGTTCTGCCGGCTTTTCGGCCGGACAAAGCCATGGCAGTGGAAACACCGGAGACCTTCAACCAATGGGTCAATCAACTGGCAGAGGCCGCCGATGTGCTTATCGAGGACTATGAATCCTTTTTGGAGGCACTTCTAAAGAGACACGATTTTTTCCATCGGATGGGCTGTCGTCTTTCAGATCACGGTCTTGAACAAATTTACGCTGAGGATTTTTCAGGAGAAGACATCGCTCGCATTTTCGTCAACGTCCGCAACGGACAAACACTCGCGCATCGGGAAGTGCTGCAGTTTAAATCCGCCATTCTGCTTGAGCTTGCAAAGATGGACGCAGACCAAAATTGGGTTCAACAGTATCATATCAGCGCTCTGCGTAACGTCAATACACGAGCCATGAAGGTTTTAGGACCGGATACCGGCTATGATACGATGGGCGATTTTGAAATTGCCAGACCGTTGGCAAAGTTTCTTGATATTTTAGACCGAGAATACAAATTGGCCAAAACGATAATCTATAGCATAAACCCCGGGGATAATGACCTGATCGCCGCAATGATTGGTAATTTCCAGGACGGGACAGTGCCGGGTAAAATGCAGATTGGTTCTGCCTGGTGGTTTAATGATCAGAAGCATGGTATTGAGCGTCAACTCGATGCCCTGTCAAACTCCGGGTTGCTCAGCCGGTTCGTCGGTATGTTAACCGACTCCAGAAGCTTCCTGTCCTATCCCCGGCACGAGTATTTTCGCAGAATATTGTGCAACCTGCTGGGCAACGACGTGGAGAATGATGAACTGCCCGATGATATGCAGCTTGTTGGTAATATGGTCAAAGATATTTGCTATAATAATGCGGTCAACTATTTCGGTTTCGATGAACCCTGAGAGCAAGTTTATATAGGTTTATTCTTGGCCATTGGGCCTTGCTTTCAAAAAGGATAAGATAGAGAAACGCATTCAACTCGGATTGCCAATTCCGCTGCGCTCAATCGGCAGCCGGTTGAGGCGGGCGTTGGGCCCCCATTCAGATTGCGCTCATTCAACCTCAAAGGAATACGACAATGAGAAATGTCATTCGTCAAACTGTAATTTTACCGGCGTCGGCAGAAACGCTATTTGAAATGTACTTGGATCCCTCGACACACCGAGCAATCACGGGCGCATCCGTCGACATTGGTGATGAAGAGGCTCTAAATTCAAAGCCTTCGATGGGGCCTTGACGGGGACGATCCTTGAGGTGGTAAAGCCAAGGCTGATCAATATTATGTGGCAACCCAACACAGCAATTGAACGATATGGTAAAGAAAAGTAATCTTGTGTATCAATAGTTGCAAATAAATCCCTGTTTTCAGCACTTTTAAAATATCACTTGGCATCATTCCATTGGAATGTATTTTTTAAGCTTGCGGAGTGCAACTAATGCCAACCAAATATCACTAAAGTTTTGGATAAAAAGCCTTCAATTGCCGATCATTCAAGAAACTCCAGGCTTTCCAGCCTTCCACCATGTCATCTAATTTTATGAATTGGTGGTAATTCTATAAATCAGAGACAAGATTGCCGTCTTTGTCGAATCTTAACGGACGCTGTTTTCCGGTGATGCTGATTCCCTTTGATTTTTTAGCCTCTTTCTGCATGGCCTGGGAGATATACATCTCTTCCAGATGCAGGGTGTCGCGAATATGAACGATGCGTGCGTTTTGCGGTTCAACCAGACCGATGGTTCCCAATGCGGTCTTAATTACCTCGCGATCGGATTTAAAATAAGGCGGTATGCGCACGGCTTCCGGGCAGGAGGATGTGAAGGCATTCATGTATGTCGAATGGCGATCGATTTTGTCCACCAGCCGCTGGGTGGTAAAGTCGGCATTGCCGATGGCCGTGGCATTGCCTTCGGAATCTGCGGTCAAGTCCCGTATGAAAATGCGCATGATATCGATTTTAGTGTCCGGGCCGTGGTAGGAGATGACGGTGCGGCCGATCACATTCTGGTCCATGCCGGTGCCGCTGATATCTTTGCCCATCCAGTCAACGATCAGCAGATCGATGGGATCCAGGGGAATTTGCGGCAGCAGCCGTTTGGCTTTGCGCAGCAGTTGCGATTCTGTTTTCTCGATTTCAGCGGCCGGGATGGCGCGGATGATTTCTGTTTCATCCCGCTGATTTTCAACCAGCGCCAATCCAAAGGCAATCGGGCACTTTTTCAAAATCACTTTTGCCACGGACGTCAATACCGGGAAATGGCCCAGTCGGACAATGGCGTTGTGATACAGGTCCGCTCCTTTTTGTTTGCCTAGTCCAATCGCCATGATTTTCATTAATCCGCTTTCGATTTTGCCTTTGAAATCCGTGTGGGGTTTAACCCGGTTGACCACCGCGATATGGTCGGCCTGGGATGCGAAGCGGTCCAGATACACCGGAATCCCGTCCGGGGTAAATCCGATCTGAACGACCTGCATCGATGATTTGACGGGCACCCCCATTGCTTCCCGGGTAACGCCGTAATGTTCCAGGATCTTTTTCTGGCCCTGGGCGGTGGCGCCGCCGTGACTGCCCATGGCCGGGATAATAAAAGGCCGGGCACCAATTTTTTTCAATTCCCGCACAACTTCCCCCAGAACCAAAGCCAGGTTGGTGATACCGCGACTGCCGGCCGTAATGGCGACGGTCTCTCCTTTGCCGATAGTCTCTTGGGGTTTAATCCGATTGAGTTCAGCGCGGACGGTGGCAGGAATATCTTTGACGGGTTCGGTGTTGAAACGCTGTTTAATTCGGACCATCTTCGGAAATTTCATCGATTCGCCTCTCCTTTTTGACGTGAATTGATGGATCATTGGTTTTCCACTTGACGACATAACAGTTATATACGTATACCATAATTAATCCGCCCTGAATAATAGCAATTTCAGGATTGTAAACTTTTTTTTGAGAACTGAATAGGTTTTTAAACCTAAGCGCCGGCGGCTTAATTAGTTTATGCTGCGCATGTCTTTTCTTTTTTATTTGTTGTTTATGCCATATCAGCTTCTCGCACCTAATAAATAGCCTGAACGTGGCATCTTTCAAGGTGGATTGACAAATTCCTTACATGTTTTTTTGACATAAGACAACTTACAAATAAAAGAATTTTCAAAATTGCTGTGAGATACGACCCATATGATTTGGACGGTTGCGGCAAGGAAAAATCACATAGTTATCTGCCTGCCTGCTGTTAAACAGACCAAAGCGGACCAGCGTAAAATAATATGCGAAGCATAATGTAATTAAGCCGCCGGCGCTCAGGTCTAACAAGTTTCTCTCGTTTTCGACGAACTATTTACAACCGCATCGTTATTATCAGGGCGGATTAATTAGGAGATGTTATATGTACGATTTAGTTACCTTTGGTGAAGCCATGATTCGATTGTCTCCACCTGATTTTAAACGGTTGGAGCAAACGACTACACTGGATTTGAATATCGGTGGTGCCGAATTAAACGTTGCGGTGGGAGTATCCCGCCTGGGCATGAAAAGCGCCTGGGTATCCCGCTTACCGGATAATCCCCTGGGAAGAATGGTGGCCAACAAAGCCCGTGAATTCGGGGTGGATGTCTCGCCGGTGATCTGGCAAAAAGAGGGCCGAACCGGACTGTATTTTCTTGAATTCGGCGCCACCCCGCGGCCCACTTCAGTGGTGTATGACCGCGCAAATTCATCATTCAGCAAGATTCAACCGGGAGAAGTTGACTGGGAAGAAATATTGCAGTCAACCAGCTGTCTTCACCTGACCGGTATCACGCCGGCTGTCAGCAAATCGTCGGCTGCCGTGACCTTGGAGGCGCTGCAAAAAGCCAAGGCCTCAGGCTGCAGGGTCAGCCTGGATTTGAATTACCGGGCCAAACTCTGGAGTCCCGAGGAAGCGCATCTGACTCTGGCTCCGATGATGGACCTTGTGGATATTTTGATTACCACCAAAGGCGATAGCCGCACCATCCTGGGTATTGAGGCTGAAAATGATGAGGCCCTGGCAAAATCGCTGCTCGATAAATACCCCATCGAGATGGTTGCCGTCAGCTACCGGGAAGGTGACACGGTTTGGCAGTGCCTGTTTAGTGCAATTGCCGTGAACCGGGAGAAGACCTACACCACCCGGACTTATAATATCGATATAGTTGATCAGGTCGGCCGCGGAGATTCATTTGCGGCCGGATTTTTGTATGGCGTCATAGGTGAAAACGATCTGCAAATGGGGTTGGATTACGGGGTGGCATTTGCGGCACTGAAGCACAGTTTCCCAGGTGATTTTAACTGGTGTACCAAGGATGAGGTCGAGGCTTTGCTGGCGGGACCGAAACCCGGTGTCCACCGATAGTGTCGTACCCCACAAATACATTCAAAAGTTGGACAGGATGAATAAGCAATGGTTAAGCTTTGAATAACTAACCCCGGACGGAGACAAATTTTATGAAAGCTCTGGTGCTGGAAGAGTACAACAAGCTGATCTACAAAGATGTTCCCGAACCGCAGGTCGGACCGGATGACGTTTTGGTCCAGATTAAGGCCAGTGGTATTTGCGGCAGCGATGTGCATGGTATGGATGGCAGCACCGGCCGGCGCATACCGCCTCTGGTTATGGGCCACGAAGCTGCGGGAATTGTAACGGAAGTAGGTTCAAACACAAAAAAAACTCATCCCGGTCAACGTGTCACCTTTGATTCCACACTTTACTGCGGAACATGCTTTTTTTGTCGCCGGGGTGACATCAACCTCTGCGATCAGCGGCGAGTGCTGGGCGTTTCGTGCGATGAATACCGGCAACACGGGACCTTTGCCGAATATGCCGCCGTGCCCCAACACATCATCTATCCGCTGCCGGAAAAGATAAACTACGAACAAAGTGCAATGGTCGAGCCCTGTTCCGTGGCATTCCACGCGGTGGCAATCACTCCATTGGCGTTAAATGATACGGCGGTTGTGGTCGGTGCCGGTATCATCGGCTTGCTGGTGATCCAGACCCTGCGAACCTCCGGCTGCGGACAAATTATAGCCGTCGATCTCGAGTCGCAAAGGTTGGAGCTGGCGCGGCAGCTGGGAGCGGATGTCGCTTTGAATCCCGCCGGGGATGATGTCGCCTCCATGATAAAAAAAATGACCGCCAAGCGGGGCGCGGATCTTGCATTTGACGCCGTCGGTATCAATGCCTCTCTGAAGACGGCCTTGAACAGTTTGCGCAAGGGTGGCGCTTTGACCCTAATCGGAAACTTAAAACCTGAAGTTGATCTGGCGCTGCAAACCGTTGTCACCGGAGAGATCAATGTACGGGGCTCATGTGCCTCCCGGGGTGATTATCCCGCCTGTCTGGATATGATTGCTCGTGGTGCAATTAATGTCGATGCTTTAATTAGCGCCACAGCACCTCTCTCGGAGGGTGCGCAGTGGTTTGAACGGCTCTACCAGAAGGAGAAGGGACTGATAAAGGTGATATTAACTCCTTGAGCTTATTTCGAATTAATAGGAGGGGGTAGACTTGAATAAACAAATGTTCGACCTTACCGGCAAAGTGGCTGTTGTCACGGGTGCCAGTCGAGGGCTTGGTCAGTATTTTGGGCGGGCTCTGGCCCGGGCCGGCGCAGATTTGGTTATCACCAGTCGTCAAGCAGATACTCTCAGCGAATTTAAAAAAGAAATCGAATCACTGGGCCGCGCTGCCTTGCCTCTGGCGTTGGATGTGCGGGACTATGACAGTATCCAGCAGATGGTTGAAATTGGCTGCAAGCACTACGGCCAAATTGACATTCTGGTTAATAATGCCGGCTGCAATGTCCGCAAGCCTAGCACCGAGGTCACCTGGGATGACTGGAACCTAGTGCTGAACACCAATTTGCGGGGAACATTTTTCGTGGCCCAGGCGGTCGCTAAAAAAATGATTTCGCGGCAATACGGCCGGATCATTAATATCGGATCCGTGACCAGTGTCTTCGGCTATGCCGGCCTGGCGCCATACTGCGCCAGCCGCGGAGGTGTCAAACAGCTGACCATGTCCCTGGCCGATGACTGGGGAGAATTCGGCATTACCGTAAATTGCCTTGCGCCAGGCTGGTTTAAGACCGAGCAGACCCGGGCGCTTTACGAAGATCAATCCTGGGTCGATTACCTGGTCGATCGCATCCCCTTAAAAAGACCCGGTACCCCGCATGATCTGGACGGCGCCATCGTATTTTTAGCTTCTGACGCCGCTGAATACGTGACCGGCCAGACTCTGCTGATAGATGGCGGTATAACCACCGGATCGACTCGCGCTTTGCCGACCAAGAAAGCCTGACGGCAGTTGAGTGATTTGTTCGTCATTCAACTCTTAACCCTAAACTCTGTCTTTACAGTTGAAGCATTACCTATCTTAGCAGGAGCGGAGTCTATCCCCACCTGCGAATTTGCTTGACAACAAATTTTTGTACTAATATCTAAAACCTGGTCCTTGAGTACAATTAAAACAGAAAACTTTACCACAAATAAACTATTGACGGTAACCCAAAACCCGAACCAAAAAGGAGAGCATTATGAGATGCAAAAATTTGATTTGTCTGGTTGTTGCCATTGCGGTGGTTTTTTCTATTGGTCTAACGAGTGCCGCGGCTGCCGATTACCCGAAACGGCCGATAACATTGATCTGCCCCTGGGGTGCCGGTGGCGGTACTGATGCCGTATCACGGATCATTGCAACGCTGCTCAAAAAAGATCTGGGCGTGCCGGTCAACGTCGTCAACCGCACCGGCGGAAGCGGTGCCGTGGGTCATACGGCCATGGCGACCGCCAAACCGGACGGCTACACCATCGGTATGCCCACGGTTGAAATTACCATGATGCACTGGATGGGGCTGACCAAAATCACCTACCAGGACATGACCCCGGTGGCCATGGTGAACTTCGATCCGGCGGGAATTAATGTCCGCACGGATTCCCCTTGGAAAACGTACAAAGACCTTGAGATGTATGTTCGTGATAACCCCGGCAAATTGAAGGATTCCGGCACCGGTCAGGGGGGGATCTGGCATCTGGCCATGGCCGGATGGATGAACGCCATCGGGTTATCGCCCAAGGCCATAAAATGGATTCCGAGCAAAGGTGCTGCGCCGGCCTTGCAGGATCTAATGGCCGGCGGCATCGAGATGAGCACCTGTTCGCTCCCCGAGGCTGCGACCCTGATAGACGCCGGCAAGGTCAGACCCCTGGCGATCATGGCTTCCCAAAAAGACCCGAACTTTCCTGAAGTCCCGACACTCAAGGAGTTAGGTATCGACTGGACCTGTGGTGCCTGGCGAGGCATTGCGGCACCCAAGGGAACTCCCAAGGAAATCATAGCGGTGCTGGAAAAGGCCATCGCCAAGGTGGTTAAAAGTGATGATTTTGTCAAATTCATGAAAAACCGCGGCTTCGGCATTTACTATTTGAATACCGCAGACTTCGCCAATGCACTGGCACAGGCGGACAAAGACAACGGCGCGATAATGAAGGCCGCCGGTATTACTAAATAACGCGAATAGGTTTTCCACCGGAGGCGGATCAGGTTTCGGGTGTCAGGAAATCTGGGTGCTAAAACCTGACACCTGAACACTGACGCCTGAAACCCGAAATCAAAGCTGTGGGCAATTTGCTATAACAAAAATTTTATGACGGTATATTCCGACCTGTTAAGATAAAAAAGGGTTTCCTTCATGCGAGTGAGTAACACGGCCATCGGACTGCTGCTGATTATCTTTGCCTGTGCCGTCCTGGTGCACGTCCAAAGCTTTCCCAAACTGGACAATGACTATCCGGGACCGGCGCTGTTTCCCAGTGTTTTGGCCGTGTTGTTCATTTTTTGCGGCATCGGGTTAATCATCCAGGGAATTCGTAAGCGAGAAAAAGTGCTGAAATTTGACCTGGGGACCGTTACCCTTACCGGCTGGATTAACATTGCCTTCATACTGGGTACGGTGGTCTGCTACATTTTATTGGCCGAATACCTGGGCTTTTTAATCTTTTCTTTTGTAATTCTAATGATTCTGATGAAATGGTTGAAGGTCAAAATACTATCTAGCCTGGTGATGTCGATTACGGTAACCCTGGCCATTTATCTCTTGTTTGCTAAAGTTCTTCTCGTACCCCTGCCTTGGGGCCTTTGGGGCTGGTAATCAATATGGAAAACATTCTGACCGCAATTTCGCTGATCGTTCAGCCATATGTTTTGATGATCATATGTATTTCGGCCATTTATGGACTTTTCGTCGGTGCCATTCCTGGTTTGACAGCCACCATGGCAACGGCCCTGCTGGTGCCGGTCACATTTTTTATGGATCCGGTTCCGGCCCTGGCCGCCATCGTTACGATGGAAGCCATGGCAATATTTGCCGGTGACATCCCGGGTGCACTGGTGCGAATCCCCGGTACCCCTTCATCGGCGGCCTATGTTGAAGAATCTTATGCCTTGACTCAAAAGGGCAAAGCCGGATTCGTTCTGGGAGTGGACGTGACGGTCGCCGCCATTGGCGGTTTATTCGGTGCGGTTATCCTCATATTATTGGCCCCGAAGCTGGCCGAGGTGGCCATGCAGTTCACATCTTTCGAATATTTCTGGCTGGCCTGCATCGGTTTGAGCTGTTCGGTTCTGGTGACCAAAGGGTCTCTGCTGAAAGGACTTGTATCCCTGTTGATCGGACTGATGATGACCACCGTCGGTGTGGATATTACACTGGGATTTCCGCGATTCACCTTTGGAGTTACCGATTTTTTAAACGGATTTACATTTATCCCGGCCATGATCGGCATGTTCGGCGTCTCCGAGGTCATGCGCAATGTGTCCAAAGAGGAAAGTAATTACAGCTCCGTAACGGTTCAGACGAAGAAAATGTTTGCGGGTGTGCTAAGTACCGTAAGAAAGTATAAGCTGAATGTGGCACGATCCGGGCTGATCGGTACATTTGTCGGGATACTGCCCGGCGCCGGAGCGGATATCGGCGCCTGGATTGCCTATGCCGTCAGTAAAAAATTTTCAAAAGAGCCTGAAAAATACGGTACCGGGCATATCGAGGGTATTGTTGACGCTGGTACGGCCAACAACGCCGGCTTGGGCGGCGCCTGGGTGCCGGCCCTGGTATTCGGAATTCCGGGTGATTCCATTACCGCCATCGTGATCGGCGTCTTGTTTATGAAGGGACTGCGGCCGGGGCCGATGATTTTCCAACAAACCCCCGAGATCCTGTATGCTGTGTACGTTACTTTTATCCTGGCCAACCTGATATTAATTCCTTTTGGCATCCTGGCCATCAAAGCCGGCAGTCAAATGCTGCGTATACCACGCATGATGCTCATGCCGGCGATCCTGATGTTTTGTATTGTCGGCGCCTTTGCCATCAACAACACGGCTTTTGACGTCGGTGTCATGCTGGCCTGCGGGATCCTGGCCTACTTTATGGAAGCCAACGATATTCCGGTGGCCCCGGCAATTCTGGGAATTGTGCTGGGCCGCCTGCTGGAAGACAGCTTCATGGTGTGCATGATCAAAAGTGACTGGGATCTAGCCGTGTTCTTTCAGCGTCCGGTGAGTGCCGTTCTCGGAGTCGTTACAATAATTTTGTGGAGCGGTCCTTTCATTGCGGTGTATCGCAAATGGCGGCGAGAGGCCAAAAATAACAAGGCTGAAACCCAATAAGGCAAACCGAACGTTGAAGATGTTTTTCAACTCGGATTCCCAGCCGGAAGTTATTTCTTCTGCTAAACCCTCCATAAGTGAATACTTGCATTTTTCCTGCTATGCGTTTGATATGGACCGGTCCGGGCTAAGCTGCAGCTGTCTTACTTTTAGAACCAGAAAAAGAGAGGTAATAGAATATGACCGCCCTAAACCAACTCACGATACGTCTTAATAATTCCGACAACGTGGTTGTCGCACGCGCCAAAATTAGCGCCGGCACCGAAATCCCGCAAGAAAAATTTACCTGCCGCGAGGATATATCCTTCGGCCATAAAGTTTCCGTGTCGGCCATAGAAGCAGGGGAGGCCGTTAAAAAATACGGTCAGATTATCGGATTTGCCTCAAAGGATATCCAACCGGGAGAGCACGTGCACACCCACAATATTGCCATGGGAGATTTCGATCGGGATTATGCTTTTTGTGCCGATGCAACACCCGAGTCGGAAGTCCTAGCTGAACCTGCTAGCTTTGACGGCATTGTCCGGCCTGACGGCCGGGTTGCCACCCGCAATTATATCGGTGTCATCAGCAGCGTGAATTGTTCGGCCTCGGTGTGCAGGTTCATTGCCGATGCGTTTCGCGGAGACGCCCTCAAGGATTTTCCCAATGTTGACGGCGTGGTTCCAATCACCCATGGAACCGGATGCGGCATGGCCGGTCAAGGAGAAGGCTTCGACTATTTGCTGAACACGATCGGCGGATATACGCGGCATCCAAATTTTGGCGGCGTGCTTCTGATCGGTCTGGGCTGTGAGGTCATGCAAATCGATTCGGTACTAAAAGGCGGTGATTTTAAAGAGGGGCCATTTTCGCATGCCATGACCATCCAGGATACGGGTGGAATCCGGTCCACCGTTGACAGGGGGACTGCTCTCATCCGTAATATGCTGCCCGAGCTCAACCGGGTGGAGCGGCAACCGGTGCCGGCCAGTCAATTGATTTTAGGCCTTCAATGTGGCGGCTCCGACGGTTATTCGGGTATCACTGCCAACCCGGCACTCGGTGTCGCGTCCGATCTGCTTGTGCGAAACGGCGGAACCGCTGTGCTAGGCGAGACACCTGAGGTATACGGGGCGGAGCACCTGTTGACCCGCCGGGCAGTCAGTCGAAAAGTCGGCGAGAAGCTAATCGAACGTATTCACTGGTGGGAGAAGTACACGGCACGGCATGGGGGTGAAATGGACAATAATCCGTCGCCGGGCAACAAAGCCGGCGGCTTGACCACCATCCTTGAGAAATCCCTCGGAGCGGTAGCCAAGGGCGGTTCCAGCAATATGGTGGAAGTGGTCGAATATGGCCGACCGGCTACCGCCAAAGGGTTTGTTTTCATGGATACACCCGGCCATGATCCGGTGTCGATAACAGGCATGGTGGCCGGCGGCGCCAACATCATTTGTTTTACGACAGGCAGGGGCTCTGTTTACGGTTGCCGACCGGTGCCGTCCGTCAAACTGGCGACGAATACGGATATGTACAATCGCCTGCAGGAGGATATGGATATCAACTGCGGTGTTACCCTTGACAGTGATGTCAGTATTGAAGAGCTTGGAGGGCAAATCTTCCACAGCATTTTGGAGACCGCTTCAGGGAAAAAATCGAAAAGTGAAACGTTTCTCATGGGAGACAACGAATTTATACCCTGGCAACTGGGGGCGGTGATGTAAAGCCCTTTCAGGGCCAGTTAGTAGTGGGTGTTCATAGCTCATAGCGGATAGTCGGGCATCTGCAGTGCCGGCAGATTGCTGTCAGCAGAAAGGAAACCATCCCATTTATTATCCACTATGTACTTATCAGGAGTTACTCATGAAAATACTTAGTGTTGATGTCGGTACCACCGCGATGAAAATGGGCGTATTTGAGGATAATGACAATGATCTCGAATTGCTCAAACAGTTCAATCAAGAATACTCCATTAATACTTATAATGACGGGCTATTCAGTGACATCGAGCAGGAAAAATGGCAACTGGCTTTTGCGGCCGGATCTAAAGCCATGTCGGATTATATGCCCGCAATCGATGTCATTGCATTGTCAGGCACCACTCCGGGTTTGACCGCCATGGACCGGGAGGGCAAAGCACTTTATCCGGCCATCCTGATGCTTGACCAGCGTTCGCGCCCGCAGGCTCAACGCATTATTGACTCAATCGGCATGGAAAAGCTTCTGAACGACACTGCCAATATGCCGGTGGCAGGCGGCAGTTCACTGGCCGGCATATTGTGGATCAAAGATAATTTGCCTGAAGTATTCAGCAAAACCCATGTTTTCGGACATTCCAATACCTTTATGGCACGCTGGCTGTCAGACAAATTCGCGATGGATCCATCATCGGCTTCTCTGACAGCCATGTACAACACGGCCAGCAATGATCTGACCTGGAATAATGAAATCTTAAATGAGTTCGACATAGAGGCTTCCCGCCTGCCGGAACTGATACCGGCTTATCACAGCACGGGCCGGATGCGCGCACCCCTTGCCCATGGGTTTGGCCTCAAGAAGGAACCGCCGGTATTAATCGGCGGCAACGACGCCGTTCTGGCGGCCTACTCGGTCGGTATCCGGCAGCCGGGTGAAATATTTAACATCAACGGCACCTGTGAAATTACCATGGTCTGTCTGGCCAAGTGCTTCCCATCCCGTAATTATAACATCCGGACCCATGTTCTGCCGGAGCGCTGGTTTTCTTTCTATGTCATGAATGCGGGCGGCAAGGCCTTGGAGTGGTTTAAAAATCTTTTTTGCAGTGAAATGACGGAAGAAAAATTTTATGCCGACTTTATCCCGCGAGCTATTGATACCTGGCTGAGCCGGGAAAGCGGTGTGACTTATATTCCGTATCTGATGGGCTCCAGGTATTCACTGGAACCATTGAAAGCTGAGTTTCGCGGCCTGACCCAGGAGACATCCCGCGCAGAACTGCTGGCCGCTTTGGTCAGAGGTCTGTCTGAATATCAACGCGAAAATTTAAAAGAAGTCTCAATTGAAATGCCTCTGGCGGATGAAATTCTGGTCTCCGGCGGTGCGGTCAACGAAGCATTGATCCGGGCCAAGACCAGGTGGATGCGAAATTGCAGCTATCGGTTTGAGACGGAGTCTTCCTTGAAGGGAGCAGCTTTATTGGGTCAAAAATACTTAAAGGCTGATTCACTTTGATCGCACACGGAACAGGGAGTTGTGAGTTAAAGTAAATCCCAAATCCCAAATTTCAAATTTCAAACAAATCACAATTACCGAAATTCAAAATTTCAAACCGGATTTGGTCATTGGAATTTAGAATTTGGAATTTATTTGTTATTTGGATTTTGTAATTTGGTGCTTCAAAGCTAGGAGTCATCTGATGGCAGAAAAAACTCAAAAAAGTAAAGCAATACGCGATAATTGGGTTCAGTTCAACACGCTTTGCTGCGGGACGGGCTGGGATGAGGATGATTTAAAAAATCCCCAGATTCTGGTGGAAGATGTTTTCGGAAGCTCTCATCCCGGCAGTTTTCACCTGGATACTCTGGCAGAAGAGGCTTCCACCGGGATATACCAGAACGGCGGTAAACCCGCCAACTTTCATGGAACCGATATCTGTGACGGGTGGGCCATGTCCCATGACGGGATGCATTACATCCTGGCCTCCCGCGAAGTGCTCTGTGATCTGGTTGAAGTCCACGGCCGGGTGATACCCTGGGACGGAATGGTGGTGATTTCCTCCTGTGACAAATCCGTACCCGCCCATCTCATGGCTTTGGCCAGACTGAATATTCCCGGGATTCATATTCCCGGCGGCAGCAATCGTGCCGGCCCCGATATGTCGCACAGCCTGCTGGTGGGGGAGGTAGCCACCAAATGGAGACAGGGTGAAGATGTCCAATCCGAGATCCGCGATTATACCCTTTCCGGCTGCCCGGGTGCAGGAGCCTGTCAATTTATGGGCACGGCCAGCACCATGCAGTGTATGGCTGAAGCCCTGGGCATGGCGCTGCCCGGTACGGCCCTGGTACCGGCCAGTCTTTTTGACATTCGGCGTCTGGCACGACAGGCCGGGCGGCAAGTCATGCAGCTTGCACAAAAGGGTCTAAAGCCATCGGATATATTAACACAATCGGCATTTGAGAATGCCATTAAGGTCCATGCGGCCCTGTCCGGCTCCACCAATGCCCTGCTGCATCTGCCGGCGATTGCCCATGAACTGGCTATTGAAATCGATGCGGAATTGTTTGACAGAATTAACCGGGAGATCCCCTACCTGGTGAACGTACAGCCATCGGGTGAACATGTCAGTGAAATGGTCTGGTATGCCGGAGGCGTCCCACGGGTGCAGCTTGAACTAAAAGATATGCTTGATTTGGATGTTATGACGGTCACCGGTGACTGCCTTGGCGAGAACCTGGAGCAGCTTGAAAAAGACGGTTTTTTTCAGCGGGGGGAGGGCTATTTAGCCAATTACAGCATCAGCAGAGAAGACGTGATTTATCCGCTTGGCAAAAGCAAAAGCTTTGGGTCGATCGCCGTATTAAAAGGCAACCTGGCCCCTGAAGGTGCCGTGGTGAAGTTTTCGGCAGTTCCCACCGATATGTTGCAGCACGAGGGGTCGGCCAGGGTTTTCGACAATGAGGAAGATGCCCTGGATGCCGTCATGCAAGGCCGGGTCGAACCCGGTTCAGTCATCATTTTGCGCTATGAAGGGCCGCGCGGATGCGGCATGCCCGAAATCTTGTCCACCACCGAGGCCCTGGTTACCAACCCGGCATTGCAGCATACCGCCATCATCACCGACGGCCGCTTTTCCGGTGCCACCCGCGGACCCTGCATCGGGCACGTTTCACCCGAAGCCGTTGCCGGTGGACCGATCGCCCTGGTGGAAGATGGTGATATGATATTGATTGACATCCCCGCCAGAAGTTTAGCAATCGTCGGCGATAAAAGTCGGCGTTTGGACTCCGATGAAGTCCAATCTCTGCTTAACGATCGTAGAAAGAGGTGGACGCCCACCGTCCGAAAACATCCGCCGGGGATACTTAAGCGCTATACCGGACAAGCAGTTTCGGCCATCAAAGGAGCCTACTTGGCATAATTCGAAAAGAGGAATTATGCCATTTCGGATTTGGGATTGCGGATTGCGGAAGTCGGGGAAAGCAAAGGGCATATGGCATGGCGGATGTCGTTAAGGGCTGAGGGCTTCGCGGTATGGAGTTCCGGCTCCACAACCCATGACCTGCAACTCGTGCCCCGAAACCCGAAACCCGAAACCCGTACCTCGAAACCCGTACCTCGAAACCCACAACCCGTAACTCGAACCACGAAGCCTGACACCCGACACCTGAAACCTTTTCTTCTAAGATATTGCCATTCGAATCCGCTTCGTATAGATTGGCCCGATGGTTCAACGCTCACCTTACCGACTTACACTGCTGGTTTGCCTGGCTGAAATATTTGGTCTGGCGTCGATTGCGGTATTTCCGGCGCTGCTGCCGACCTTTCAGGCCGAATGGAATTTAAGCAATACCGCGGCCGGCTGGATCAGCGCGGCTTATTATGCCGGTTATATGATCCTGGTGCCGGTATTGTCCAGTATCACCGACCGGGTCGATGCCCGCCGGGTTATGGGATTGGGGGCAGTTCTGGGGGTCCTGACAGCCGTCGGCTATGCCTACTTTGCCCGGGGATTCTGGTCGGCCCTTTTACTGCGGTTTCTCTCCGGAGTAAGTCTGGCCGGAATCTACATGCCCGGCCTGAAAGTGGTCAGCGATCACACCGAAGGGCAGGGCACGCTGCAGTCACGGTTTATCTCTTTTTACACGGCAAGTTTTAGCATCGGCGCCAGCCTTTCTTATCTGCTGGCCGGTGAGATCAACGCCCTGGCCGGTTGGCGCTGGGCCTTTATGGCATCGGCGATCAGTGCCGCGGCCGCCCTGGTCATCGTTATCGTGTATGTTCCGCCGGCGCAGGTGCGGGGTGGCCAGAGACAGGCGCTGCTTTCAGATTTTAAAGTTGTCTTCAGATCAAAGGCGGCCATGGCTTATGTCCTGGCCTACGCGGCCCACATGTGGGAGCTTTTTTCCCTGCGTTCCTGGATCGTTGCGTTTCTGGCTTTCAGCATCCAATTGCAGCCGACCGGTGCTTTTACCTGGAGTGCGACCCAGGTTGCCTTTGTTATCAACCTGATCGGACTTCCCGCCAGCATCGGCGGCAATGAACTCTGCCGCATGTTCGGCCGCAGGAAAGTCATCTCAATCGTGATGATCATCTCCGCGGCCCTGGGAACGATCTTTGGTTTCAGCGCTGCGCTGCCTTTCATACTGGTCGCCTTTTTGGCCATTCTATATGGTATAACGATAGTCGGTGATTCAGCCTCTCTGACCGCCGGAGTCGTGGCCGCCGCACCGGAAGGCTATCGAGGCACGACGCTGGCGGTTCATTCAACCATCGGATTTTGTTCGGCCTTTCTCGGCCCCCTGACTGTCGGAGTTGTGCTCGACTTTTTCGGCGGCAACCGCCTGGCCTGGGGCATGGCTTTTCTGTGCATGGCGGCCGGATGTCTCTTAGGCCCAGTGTTTTTGGCCCGGCTGAAATCCAAAGCAAGTACAATAACAAACCCTTAGCTTATTTTACGATATCGTTTATGCAATATTGGGGTTTCTAGCCATTTGTGTTAAATGTCATCCCAAATTATGGTTCCAGAATCCCACTCGTATGAATCATCACCGTCAAAGTCAGCCTCTACAGCACAATTTGCATTATCAATTGCTGTTATTTTTGCTTTTGAATTATTGACACCTGTAACAACGAGTGTGCCGGATGTTGGCCATTCATCACCATCGTGCAATATGAAAGGCGCTGTTGTTGAAAGATTTACATAGCCATAATCAGGATGATAGAACATTCCAGACATTTCTATTTGAACCAGCCCCACATATTCACCAATTGCGATGCTGTAATCTCTTATCCAGTATACTTTCCCGGTACCCGGATCTTGAGCGTAAGCATTAAAACTTATCATATTGGGGGATGATGCAAAATCAAATTCAATATCGCCATCGAGCGTGAGACCACCTCCGGAAAGATTATCAAATGACAGGTAGGCTTCAACGAATTCTTCAGTGTCCAAATTAATTCTTCCTTCAAAGCTGGCACGCCCGTTGATCGTAGTTCCATCATTGCAATATTGCGAAAAGGTAAATCTTCCACTGAAGGTACCAATTACATTATCCGCACTTACCGAATAAGACATGCTGCCACCGCAATTGCCATCAATCGTTTCACTTACGGTTTCCAAAGCGGCCTGGCCAACACCCGCAGGTGGATTCGTAAAATCTATTAAATGGAGAGAATCGCTTAAGATTTCAGGAACTTTCACCGTACGAAATTTTCTGACAAATTTTTCATTTGAACTTTGGTCAAGGCTGAATCCCATCATACCATCTCCGATTAAACCAGCACCAAACGATCCTCCGGAGATGTCTTCCGCATTTTGATCAGATATTTCTGCTTGGCTTGTTAAGCCTGAGTAAGCTATTCCATCATCTCCACCATTCCCACCGCCACCACTGCAGCCTCCAATACAGTATAGTAGGGCTGAAGCAATAGTTACCCATAAAATCAAATACCTTAAATCTTTCATCTTTGTCCTCCTGTCTAAACAATGTGAAAAAATCGAAAACCTAATATAGTTTACCTTTTTGGATTTATCGGGATTTTATGGAATTAACTTGAGCGACAATTGAGCTATAATTAGGCATATTTTTTTGCTTGATTTTTGCGATCATTCACATTAATTACATCCGGCCGATTCAATCTTGTCGATAAAGCATCACTACAATTTTACTGAAAGACCAACAGAATGGTCTCTACCAAACACGCGGACGAGTTTTTTCGATCTATATGACCCTGACTTATGTGGGGATTGGCATTGGACAACAATTTATCAATTTTGGAAATGCCGGTGGCCGGAATGTATTTTTCATTGCGGCACTTCTTTTTTCTTTAAGTCATATACCGGTTGCCGTCACCCGTTCAGTCCATCCCGAATTACCGGAGCCGGAAAGATATACTTTCAAGGCGCTTTTCAAAAAGGCGCCGGTCGGTATGTCAGGGTGCTTCGCGGCCGGCCTGATAAATAGCGCGTTTTTTTCCATGGCCCCGGTTTTCGGAACGGAAATTGATTTATCTGTCTTCCAGTTGTCCTGGTTCATGTCGATAACGGTTTTTGGCGGTTTCACCGTCCAATGGATCATCGGCATTGTCTCAGATCGCTAAAACCGGACATTAATATTATTCATCATTGCGGGCCTCATCGCGCTGTTCAGTCTCATTATTGTTATCAATACCGGAGCGTCCTACTTGCGCCTTCTTGTGGAAATGGGGATTTTCGGGGGATTTTTATTTGCAGTATACCCGATATCGGTGGCCCGAACACATGACGTGTTCGAAGCCAAAGATGCGGTAGTGGTCAGCTCTGCGCTGTTGCTTTGTTACAGCATTGGTGCCATCTTCGGCCCTGTCTTCGCCTCTGGCGTAATGACAATATTGAAAAATCCGTTTGGGCTCTATGTGTATTGGTCTCTGGTGGCCGGGGTGTTTGCCGTCATTACCATTTATTTAAAGCATAAGGAAAGTTTACCTATTATTTTTATATTACCTTCGCCCCATACCCAACCTGATAGGCAGCGTCCTGCAATACTTTGCACCACATGATTCTGACGTCAAAATAGTCCTGGGGTTTCTTATTAAAAGGCTGCGGCGGGTGTTTAATCGATATGGATATCTCATCTCCCTGTAAAAGATCTTCATCAGATTCGAAATACAATCCCCCGCTGCTGAAGTTATGCATGGTGCCCCTGTAAAAAAAATCAGGTGGACTCGTACTGTGTAAGATAGCCGATTTATAATTGAACCGCTCATGAACTCTGCGTTCAATACCAGTATGCATTTTTCTTTCACCCGCTAAACCCTGTTAATTGCATCCAACCCTAATTGATCGTAACCCAAATGGGATAGTTTTTTAATATTTGATCAAATCTTTATTTTCGACCAACTAAGATTCTAAAATTACTGCAGATAAATAATGTATAGCGCATGTTTACCCTAGTCGGGTCGCAAATGTCAATCCCAAAAACCGAGAGGAGGTAAACAATGAAAGTTTCTCAAGCCGAAAAATCTGGCTAGGCAGCTTGACTTTATTGGGAATCAGGTTAATGTTACATTTTTTAAAGAGGTCTGACTTTGTCACAGGTCGGTTTGATCTTGTGGGAATAGATTCTTTTGGCCACATGGATTCTGAAGTTTTCGTCTTGGAACTATTATTGTCAGACATATTTTTAGCTGGAGGGTAAAATGAGTATCAAAAAGCAATATCTAAAAAGAAAACCAGTATGCAAAGTTACTTTCCGGATCTCTGAAGAAATAGGAAAGTCGGCCGGAACCGCTCATGTAGTCGGGGAATTTAACAATTGGGATTTTTTTTCCACTCCTATGAAAAAGCTGAAAAAGGGAGCGTTTACTGCAACTTTAAATCTGGAAAAAGGGAGAGAATACCAGTTTCGCTATTTGTTGGATAATCGGAACTGGCAAAATGATGGAGGTGCAGACAAATTTGTGTCGACACCATTTGGGGATAGTGAAAATTCAGTTATTGCCCTTTAATGGTTATTTTGTTCGATTTTGATTGATTTGGTTGCATCGCCGTCTACCCACACGCCACGGTCAACAGACAACGGACACCCAAATCGAGCTTTCTGGCTCGATTGGGGTAATACATTGCTGCAATGGATCGGTGGTATTTTATCGACCCAGGGCCTTGCCTGCTCAATTGTGCCGCCAACCGAAATAGTTTGCCTTCCTCGCCGAAACGACCCGTAAATTGGACACCGACGGGTATGCTGTCTTGATTCCAATAGAGGGGAACCGACATGGCGGGCTGACCGGTAATATTCTGGGTACGGGTGAAAGCTACAAAGGAAAGGACATTTTTTAGCCATCTATCAGGATGATCTGGTGTCGGTTCGAAGTCACCCAGCTTTGTTGGCGGAATTCTCATCGTCGGTGATACAAGCATGTCATAGTTGCCATTGTGATACGATTTCGCTATTTTTTGCGCAAAGCGCTGGAGATTTTCCACGGCTATCAGGTAGTCCGCTCCGGTTGTTTTAAGACTTTCCTGATAAATATCCCAGGTCGCAGGTTCCAGTTCCTCCTATTTTATTTTTTCCCCTAATTCGCATTCCCAATAGGCGACTATATGTCCAATAAAAGTCGGCATATAAATTCTAACAAATTCAACCGGAGCTACCAGGAACTGGGACCAAATGTGCTGAGAAGGCCGCCGTCGACGTACAATATGTGGCCTGTAACGAAATCGGATGCCGGGGCGGCCAGGTAAACGGCCGCATTGCCCAGGTCCTCCGGTTTACCCCATCTGGCCCAGGGCGTTTTCCACGTGACCCATTTGTTAAATGAATCATCTTTCCACAAAGGCTTCGTTAAATCGGTCTGAATGAAACCCGGACCGATCGCATTGACATTGATAGCGTGTTTGGCCCAATCTACCGCCAGGGCTTTGGTCAATTGCCGAATGCCGCCCTTGGATGCCGCATACGGCGCGTTATCCTCGCGCACGGTTTCGCTCATCAGGGAGGCAATATTGATGATTTTGCCGCTTTTCCCGTTTTTAATGCGCTCCCTGGCGAATGCCTGGCATAGTGTGAAGGTGGCTGTCATGTTCAAATTGATGACAAATTGCCAATCTTCAGCAGTCAGTGTTTCCGCCGGTCCGCGACGGGTTCCGCCGGCATTGTTGACAAGTATATCAACACCGCCGGTATCATTGGCAATCTCAGCAAACAGGTCACTGATTTTTTCGCTGCCGCTCATGTCAAAAGAATGTATCCAGACGCGTCTTCCTGTGGCGGATAGCATTTCCCGGGCCTCGTCCAAAGTTTTTTTATCGCGGGCGACCAGCACAAGGTCCGCTCCGGCTTCAGCCAAAGCCGTGGCAATACCGAACCCAATACCTTTGCTGCCACCGGTTACCAGTGCGATTTTGTTGTCCAGGCGAAATTTGTTCATAGTGTTTTCTCCGATGTATTAATAGTTTGTAATGACAAATTGGGTTGGCTATGTTGAAGTAGGTGAATCGCTCACATAAGATGCAGGTAAATCTACTCCTATATTATGCTTAATGTCAAATAAGAAAAATCCAATTCAACCTGTAAATTCTGTCAATTATAAGTTATATAATCAAGATTCCATTCTGAACCAATCAATTGTGGGGATTTTATGAATACTCCAAAGATGTACCGTATTCGGCAGCGATTCGACGATACCAAAGTTGAAGACATCGGGCAGGCGGTGGGCGCTGAACTGCGCAAATTGTCTTTGACGTCCATCAAACCCGAACAACGCGTGGCGATCACCGGCGGCAGTCGGGGGATCGCTAATATTGCCGACATTCTGAAGGCTGTCGTTGAGCATATAAAATCATTTGACGCGCAACCCTTTATTTTTCCGGCCATGGGAAGCCATGGAGGCGCCACAGCTGAAGGGCAGGTTGCGGTGCTGGAGCAGTTAGGAATAACGGAATCCTATCTGAATGCGCCCATTTTATCTTCCATGGAAGTGACAGAAATTGCCAGAACCGAGGATGATGTTCCGGTGTTTGTCGATCAAAATGCCCTGGCAGCCGATCATATCGTGGCGGTCAATCGTGTCAAATCCCATACTAAATTCAAGGCCCCCATTGAAAGCGGTTTGATGAAAATGATGGCCATCGGAATGGGCAAGCTCAAAGGAGCCGAGTTCTATCATAAGGCTGCTATTCAGTATACTTTTCCCAGAATCATCACGGATGCTGCCCGTCTGGTCATTCGGAGAACCCCGGTGTTATGCGCGCTGGCGATCGTTGAAAATGCTTATGGTAAAACGGCTTTGATTTCGGCTATGAGACCTGAAACAATAGAAAACAAAGAAAAAGAGCTTTTGCTCCTGTCCAAGAAACTGATGGCCAAACTGCCGTTCAATGATATCGATCTGTTAATCGTCGATGAGATGGGAAAAGACATCAGCGGAGTCGGCATCGACCCGAATGTTACCGGCAGAAATCGAGATCTCCTGGGCGTTTTTGATCATCCGGTGCAGGTAAAACGGCTATTCGTGCGTGATCTGACGGCCAAAAGCAAGGGCAATGCCATCGGAATTGGATTGAGCGATATCACCACCCAGAGACTGGTGGATAAAATTGATTATGCCGCCACTTACAAAAACTGCATCACCGCCATTAGCCTTGAAAAGGCCGCCGTTCCGATGCACTTTGATACCGATCGCAAAGCCATCGAGGTTGGATTGGGTTCAATGGGGTTGACCTCGCCTGAAAAAAGCAAGATTGTGAGAATTAACAATACGAATCGTTTAGAGATGGTTGAAGTGTCCGAAGCCTATGGAAACGAGTTGCAAGAACGATCCGATCTCGAAATCATCGGGCAGCCTCAACCGATGATATTTGATGAAAAAGATAACCTTTTTCCATGTAGCTGATATCTTTAGAGGGCGTATCGCCCTTAGATTTTTCAACCTCACGGAATCCAATGCTTTGGTAGAGCTTAATTGCTGCCGAATTGTCTTTATAGACATTCAATAATCAATCGTCCAACGGAGTATCCTCTATTAGAATCCTATTCGATTCAATGCCGGCCAATGCCGCTAGTTATGATCTACCCACCGGTACGGCAAGACTCAGATATTTGTCCTTTTCTTTAAACATCAACTTTTTATCGACCATCATTTTTAAAAATGCAACGATTTTGTCTTCTGCAAAGTTCGGAAACCGGCTGCAGATCCTTGTAAGGGATCGATGCTGCATACAGAAAAGATAGATCAATCTGGATGTTCCGACCAGGCGATGCTTGATTGATTCGGCTTGATACTGTCGCTGGTTGATGATCAAAAATTCGCGGCCGTCGCGAAAACTCAAAATCGGTGCCCTTGTCGGTCCTTGTTGGAGTTCGGCATAACTTTTTTGCCACAGCACAACTTTTTTTTGAACAGGCCGCCAGATTTTTTTCTGGAAACCCAGATCACCGCGGTAGGCCAGGATCATAAACTCCATGGACCGAATATATTTTCCTGGAAATAAGCGGGACCAATTGGGATGATTAAAAATTGCTTTAATCCCATAGGCTGCAGGATTTTGCCAGACCGGACTTCCCAGGCCAAGCCAGAAGTCTACCGTCTGAAGCGGCCGAAAGGGCAGGGCGAATTCAATATTGTGCAGTGTTTCAGCAACATCCGGTTCATCGCTTCCCGGAAAATGGAGAATCAGATTGGAACTGTTGACGATACCCAGTGCCTCACAGTTTCGCATGATTTCAAGATTCTGGATTGCAGGGGTGCCTTTGTTAAGCTTTTTTAGCAGGGATGTACTGAGTGCTTCAATACCGATTTGCAGCTCCTGTATCCCGGCGCCACGCATAACTTTTAACTCCGACGCTGAAGTGTTGGCCCGGATTTCGGCAAAAAGGTGGAGATCCCTTTTTAAGCTGCCCACTTTATTGAATACATCTCTGGAAGATTTCCTGGGCAGCACATTATCCACGATGGACACTGAAAGAGTCTGGTACCTGCCGGTCAGATGATCGATTTCGTTTAACACGCGGACCGGGTCTTTGTGACGATACCCCTGCCACTGGAGGTTAAGATTGCAAAAGGCGCAGCCTGTGACACGGCCCTGCTTTTTCAGGACTGCTTTGCCGGGTGCGATGGCTTTCTGCCACCAGCAGCCACGTGACGTTTCAACCGGCAGGACCGGGAAAAATCTATGGGTCGGTTTAAATGTTTTAAGCAAAGCAAAATAATCATCGTAGTTCGGTGGCGGGAGCTTGTTGAGATTTTTCAGTTGATTGAAGGCATCAATCTCATCGTCGCTCGCGACGGATTTTGACGTTATAACTCCGTTGATGGGGGGTAAATCAGCCAGATCGGGGGATGCTCTCAAGCAGTTGATCAGTTGACCCAAAGGCATCTCGCCCTCACCGTTTATGATAACATCGACTTCTGGAAATAACTTAGTAAAATCACCCGCAACAGTGCCGGAAAAGGTCGAACCGCCAATGCAAATAATAAGATCAGGAAACTTATCCTTAATACGTTTAATAAAATACAGGCTGGAGGTAAGCTGGCAAAGAGAAACCGAAAAACCGGCCAGCATGTAGTCATCCCAGTTCATGCTGCTGATACAGGCTTCGGTTTCCTTTTTTACACGGATTGTAATCTGTTTTAATCCGGCTTCCAGTATCAAGGGTTTCGAGCGAGCTTCACGATTAAACAACGTTTCAATGGCTTCAAAACGCTGCGGGAAGAGCAGGGCCGCATAGATGCTCTCCGCCAACCAGGTGCGTTCTGAAATCCGCTGGTATAGTTTGTATCCCAGGGAATCAGCCAGTTTCAGATAAAAGTGTCGGGCCTCAACCCGCAGGTCCGGGCACTTTAACTGGAGATAGGCTTTTAGCGCCCCCAACTGAATGGAAGGACGGTTGTACAGGGGCCAGGGTGTGGATATTAGTGCAACGGCTTTTGATTTATTTTCGGTGCCGGTCATTTTACTACGGTATTCGCCCCATCAAAAGCTCAAAACTGAATGCTCAAAGCTCAATGCTGAAGGCTCAAAGTTGAAAGCTGCAAGATCAAAGCAGAAGGCAGAAAGCTCAAAGTTGAACATAGGATTAAATTCTTAATTAAAACTTAACATTTCCAACGATCCAAATAATCTAGGCCGATCACAACCATTGAAACGATTTTAACCAGCTAAACCAATATATCAATCAACGGCTTGCCATCCGATCACAGATATTCTATACATACCTCCAATGAATCTTGTTTGGCAATGAATTTCAGTATTCTTTATTCTGTTCACTTGATGCCGGGCTGAGCTTTCTCGGCAACCTGTATACGGATGGGATACGCGAGATTATAGGCAAGCGGGCGCTTCACATATGTTCCGAAGCCGCCGGTATTCCGGATGCTACCGGTTATGTGGTCTCTGAAGCACTGGTGAACTTTGATCAGTACTTTGACTCCATGAGCCGGTTAAGCGAAGGGGGATATGAAGTTCTTTGTCTGGGGCACCGTCAGGCCCTTATTGGTCAAGACGCGAAAAATTACTTCCAAAAATCAATGGCTGATTGCCGCCATTTTTTAAAGCTGGTTGAGACGTCCCTGATCGAAGCAGACGGTGATGTGCAGAAAGTTATCGCACGGGTTAAGGCGATCGAATACGACCCGGTTCCGGGGCCCAAACAAATCGAGCCTGCTTAGCTATTGAACCTTGAAGCCAAGGTGAAGGTAATTAAAAAGCGCTTGGAGAATAGATCAGAGAACATAAAACTGGCTAATTGAGGCCTTGGCGAAGTAGGTCCCAAATGAATATAATTATTTGAAAATTTTTTTAGCCACGAATGGACACGAATAACCACGAATTATTGCCATAGTTAAAAACAGGCTCACTTATAAGGGGAAAAAAAATCGTGAAAAATCGTGAAAATTCGTGGCCTGTTAAAACATGACTGGGAATTCATATCATGTCGAAAAGACCGGACTTAACAGTAGACCTCGGTGGACTGCGGCTTCAAAATCCCGTGCTGACCGCTTCCGGCACCTTTGGCTATGCCAGGGAGTTTGAACACCTGGTTGATTTAAATCGTCTTGGCGCCATTATTGTGAAAGGATTGTCCTTAGCTCCGACCAAGGGCAACCCGCCGCCGCGAATTGCTGAAACTCCTTGCGGTATGCTGAATGCCATCGGCCTTGAAAATGTTGGTATTGAGGCTTTTGTGAACGATAAACTGCCCTTTCTGCAAGCGCTGTCGCCGCCGCTGATCGTCAATATATACGGCAGGCTCGAAGATGACTACACCCGGCTGGCCGCACGCCTTGAAGAAGTTGAGGCAATTGCCGGAATCGAAGTAAATATTTCCTGTCCCAATGTCAAAGCCGGCGGGATGGCGTTTGGCGTTGATCCGCAAGCTGCCTTTCACGTAGTCCAGTCGGTTCGAAAACAAACCAGCAAATTTCTGGTTGTCAAACTCTCGCCGAATGTCACCGACATCACCGAAATTGCCAGAGCGGTAGAGGATGCCGGAGCTGATTGCCTTTCGCTGATCAACACCCTGACTGCCATGGCCATCGATATTGAAACCCGCCGCCCCAGGCTGGCCAACATCACCGGCGGTCTATCCGGACCCGCCATTAAGCCTGTGGCCTTGCGCATGGTCTGGCAGGTAGCCCGGATCGCCAAAGTTCCCATCATCGGCATCGGCGGTATCATGACAGCCGAAGACGCGCTGGAGTTTTTTATCGCGGGCGCATCGGCAATTCAGGTTGGAACGGCTAATTTCGTCAACCCGCATGTGACAACCGATATTATCGATGGAATCAAACGGTTCTTGTTAGAGAAGGGTATTTCCAGTGTTGGGGAATTAGTCGGAACGCTGGAAACGTAGCTAAAGGGCATAGCGCAGAGGGCAAAGCGCATAGTGATAAGGGCTGAGGACTGTGGGATGGGGATTGAGGTATGAGGAAGAGGGATCCGCCGTCGTCCGATAAAGCAGGACTATGTCGCGGCATGGATGCGGAAGGCGGAAAGGCGATGCGCAAAGAGCATAGGGCATGGCGCAGAGGGTAAAGAGCAGAAGTCAGAAGACATCTGATGTCTGATTACATGGATCCCATCTATGGTAAAAAGCTGATATTTGATCTGACATGTTATAATCGAAGCTTTTAGAAAATCTAACAGACAGATAGCATCTAAATATCTAAAATTTATTGATTTTCCAGATAATGGCAAGAAATCTTTAAAAAGGGTGGGGCAACAATGTATAAAAAGTACCTCATTATATTCGTGCTAATATTCGGATTTATTGTTCAGGCAAGCTTAGCCGATAGTGTAAAGTTCAAATCTACCAGCAAAGGCTCTGATGGTAGGCCGTTAATGTTGACTGGTATTTTAACTAAACCAGAAGGCAATGGTCCTTTTCCCGCTGTTGTGCTTTTACATGGATGCGGAGGGATTAATAAGGAAAGAGACAATGCTTGGTCAAACCGAATAGTTAATTGGGGCTATGCGACATTGCATATAGACAGTTTCGGACCACGCAACGTGTCAAATATTTGCGCTGACTATCCCACACTTCTTGCAATGAGTTTTACTCGCGCTCGAGATGCTTTCGATGCCAAAGACTTTCTTGCCGAACTTCCTTTTGTAGACCAAAACCGGATTGCTTTTTTAGGATGGTCGCACGGAGGTATGACAGTTATCACTGCACTTATGAAACAAATCAAGTCTCAAAGTAGTCAAACCCCATTCAACGCAGCAATCGCTTTTTATCCATTATGAGATACATATCTTAACAATTTGAATGCGCCGCTATTAATTTTAATTGGTGAGTCAGATGATTGGACTCCAGCAAAGAATTGCTCCGCAAGCATGCCACCAGAACTATCTAATCCTGAAGTAATCCTATAAATTTACTCTGGAGCTTACCATGACTTCGATTGGGAAGGTATGGATGAAATTTATGAAGGCCATAGGCTATTGTACGATCCAATAGCCGCGCAAGATGCAATTATTCAAGTGAGAAATTTTTTAGCAAAATATTTAAAGTAAAATCCTCATAAATTTCCTGACTGAAGGTAACTGCTATTATGTTGTGAGTTTTTCTATCCTATTGATAATACGTTTAAATATTGCATTTTCTTGATAAATATAGATTTGCCCATAATTTCAATTAGATGGAAGCAAATCACGCTCTAACT